>WLWF01002178.1_pt1 | contig 14606 bp, 19 predicted proteins | sample 6718331 | NCBI WGS metagenome assembly WLWF01 (sample SAMN12718692, study PRJNA515312) | sponge metagenome | isolation source: marine sponge | host: Mycale hentscheli | place: New Zealand: South Island, Marlborough, Capsize Point | collected 2003-05-01
TTAAATTTCCTTGATCCCAAGAATTTTTTTGCCACAAGATATTTATTTTATTTAAACTAAGTGGTATTTTTTCTGGAACTGATGTACAAATTTCAAATTGATCTAATAACTTTGGATCAACATGTTTCCTTAAATATTCAAATTGTAATTCTGTTCCGCCTCTAGGACTTTGGTTTGTCATTATTTTGATTCATAACTTTCTGTAAAACGTTTAGTCCTTTCGGTGATACCTCTACTTTAATATCTTGTGCAATATGCTCTGCAACTGTTTCAGTATTGGGGTCTGCGATATCCGCATCTTTCTCTGCTTCGTCTTTATATACTTTACTTGTTCTAGTATTTTTAAATATGATTGTTGTAGTACAATCTATTTTTAATAAATCTTCGTTAGCCATTATCCGTTCTCCTGTGATCTGTCTATTAAAGCATAACTTACAACACCTGTTATTTCATTTGCTGCACTTGCTTGGATTTTTATAACATCTCCTGCTTCTAAATTCAAGGTATTTACAACCATATTTACCATACTTTTATTAAGCAACGCATGGCCTACTTCTACATCACTACCACCAGATTTCTTTAAATATAAATCTACATCTACATTTGATGCACTCTCGTGACTAGCTTGTACCGTTTTTACAATTGCTACTGCAGAAGTAGATATTGTCAAAACTGTAGTTAAATTAGTATCTGTTAAATCAAACACTGCACTTTTATATTGTATTGTCATGATAGAAAGTAATTATACGTATCTTGCTCTTCTTTCAAGTCATTTTGATATGAAAAATTAAGTTGGTCTTTTAATGTTGAAACAGATTCTAAAATCTGTCTTTGATTCTCTACTTCATATTCTTGTTTTGGTTCAGGTATATATGCAGTTACTTTAGCCATTATCTTCTTCCATCTGGTTTTATATCTACTCTTAATGTTCCATAACGCCAAGTCTCCCCTATAGCATCATTTTCTATTTTAATTGCAAGTAGTCTTCCTCTAGCTCTAGTATCTACCTTATCAGTAGAAGACGTTACTGTAAATGGTCCAAGAGGTGAACTAGATGCTGTATCACTTGGATAGTTGTTTAATAATAGTGTTACTTTTGAATTACCTGTTAATACTTTAAAGTCTGGTATAAATCGTTTCATAGACATAATAAACTCACCATCGCCTCTTAAATCAGCAAGACCTGTTGTCTGACCCAAAGCACTTTGTCTAGCAGATATATCAAAGTCACCTGATTGAATGTAAGCATCAATTGATGTTGTACCCGAGCTATTGACTTGATCGGTTCCGGTTTCATGAGCATAGTAAGTTGATGCACCAAAAGTATTTGTAATACCCTGAACTGCAAAATTAGGTACAGCGGTTGAATCATAGTCAGTTGCATAAGGTAAATCATAAACACCTTGATCAACGTAACTTGATCTAGCTAATGAAGACGTAGTCCAAAGGTTTTCTCCAAAATTATAGGTTACACATCTATTATTTTGTGTAGATCCAGAAGCTGGGTAAAACCAATTTATTTCATTGTATAAACTATTGTGTTCACAATAAATTATTCTTCTTGAATCAAAATTAATACCTAGGTTGTCACCTGTTGTAGTAAATACAAAATCTTCAACTAAACAAGGAATGGCTTTTACAGTACCATCAAACATAAAAAATCCACCTTCTGATGACATCCAAAACACAATACCATTAGAATAACTAAGTGCGTTTTGTCCAATCAATCCACAGTTAGTACCAACTTGTCTAACACTAAATGTAAATGGTGGTCCAACATATTGAATTACATACGCTGATGTATCAGTTAATACTAAAGTATAATCTTTACCTGACACTGCTCCTACTATTTGATTACCTTTGTCTAGCCTAAATGTACCCGCAGTATTAGTTGCGGTTGGTTGATAAGTATTAAAATCTTCTTGATTAGAAAATCTGATAAACATTGGATCTTGTGAGCTAGCAGTTCCAATAGTTGTTTCAGTTCCGAAATGAAATACATGTCTATCTCTATCAGATACTTGTGTTAATCTTGATGATGTTGGTGCTCCTGTCATTATCGTTGCTCTAGTTTCTCTAGGTGATGCTGCACCTGCATTCCAAGTAAATGTTCTACCATTTCTAATAGTTGCAACAAGTATTTGACCAAAATTATCTAAAGACCATTGACCAGGTTCTAGTGTGACATCTGCAATTGCAGAAGCTGTTCCCCAGGTGCCTGATCCCCAAGTATCTGTACCCCAACCAAAACCGATAGTTTCAAACGTAGGTCCGACAAGTACATATGGATTAATAGTTGCTGATCCAGTTCCTGAAGTAGTGCCCGCTGAATTAGAAGGCATAGTTATTTGAAATGTATTTGAAGTAGCATTTAATACTTCAAAAGTATTATCTGTAAAATCAGCTGTTGAATAACCGGATCCTGTTGGAACTGTGACTGCAGTGAATGTTATAAATCTGCCATCTAATAATCCATGTGCTGTTTTATTAACAGTAACTGTTGCAGATCCAGATGTTGCATCAAAGTCAGCTCCAGTGATAGCTGTATCTAAAGGTGTAATGTCAAAAAATTGTTCTTCGTAATATAAATATAGACCTTGGGAAGTACCAATGGCAACATATCTTTCACCATCAATACTTGAAAAACTATGTTGTGCTCTTGCTGCACCTGGTAATGTTTTATTACCCGTAGTTAATTGACTCCAGCCACCTATTTTTTCAGGTAGTCCGTATCTAAATCTAACAAAATCTCCATCTACCCATTGAGATTCTCCTCCTGAGTCAGTAATCATTTTGTTAAAACCAGGTTTAAAATTAAGCTTTTGTAGCATAGTTATCCAAATATTATAAAGGAGACAGTAGATGGTATGTGGTGGTGTCCACTGCCTCCATTATAATATACTACCTTTTAAACCAAGATGGAAGACCTAAATGTGGTCTTTTATCAAACATATTTTCTTTGGATCCAGGAGTTTTTTTATCGTTATAATGTAAAAAAACTTGAACACATTCTTTACCTTTAAACTTATTTCTCCAATGTTCTAATTCACAACCAGAATATACTAACATATCTCCTTGTTTTAAATCTACTTTAATACCTTTATCTTTTGTAGGTGCATAATCTTGAGTTTTATGAACTCCTTTCTTAGGACCAAAAACGTATCCAGCTTTAGGATTAGGATTCAAATATATTGGCCATGGATCACCACCAAGATTCATAGTAGTTGATATCTCACAACTAAATCTATCTTTGTGTCTTTTTAACTCATCCCCCTTTTTATATATTCTTGCATAAGTATAAGCAGGATATAATTTTAAACCTGTTACTTCTTCCATTTTAGGTTGGCATTTAAGCATTAATGTTTCCATAGCAATATTAGAATACTGACAATAGGTATTTGGTATTTGTGCATCAGGACCTATTTCATATTCACCTATTATTTTTTCAAAAGGTGAAAAGTATCCAGCCTTTCTACAAGTATCATAAACTTGTTTCTGTATACTAAAATAATTTGCAATAAAAGCTGCTAAGTCTTTTGATATTGCTTGACGGATAACTGTATATTTATTTTTTTTAAAATGTAACATTTTTAATATTAAAACTTATTCCATATTTTGTTTTATTTGTTAAGTTTCTTTTACAACCATGTTCTAAAAAAGAAGTAAAAATTACAAAAGAACCTATTTCAGGTTTTACTTTTTCATTTATTTCAGGAAATTCTAATAATTGATCGTGGTTATTTAGATAAATAGCTCCTGAAATATAAGCGCTAAGGTGTTGATGCATTGCTGTATAAGATCCTATATTATTTTTTATACCCCAAGAGTCTTGTAAACGGTATGTTTTTATACTAGTGTCTTCATCTATAAAATCAAAAATTGGAAAAAGTATTTTTAAAAATTCTATGTCATTATTAAAATATTTAAAACTAGTCATTTCTCCTTTTACGTTTGTTTTATAAGATAAATTATCATTTAAATCACATCCTTCATTTATTTTTTTAATAAAATATTTTGAGTCAATATTTTTAATTTTTCCTGTACAAAAAATATAAGGTTGATTTATTTTACTTTTAATTATTTTATTAAACATTTTGTAAAAACCAAGTTGCTATTGTATATCTATCTTTATTTTTAATTGAAGATACACCGTGTTTAAAATATTGACCATCAAAAAAAATTGCTCTGCCGGTCACGGGAGCAAAAGAAGTTTTATCTTCAAAACAAGTGTGTCCTCCTTCAAATCCATCATTTAAATAAATAATGCTACTTAAAGTAGTACGTAAACGAGCAGTATCAAAATGTAATTGTTGCCCTATGTTGGGAACTGGCCATTTAACTATTTGCAAATAATCAACAACAGAATTATTTAATTTTTTTGAAACTTTATTTAATTTTTTTATTAAATATGTATGGTCTTTAGGTTTTAGATCTAATGGAAGGGTATTAAAAAATTTATCCGTTTTATTTTTTTTATAAAAATTAATAAAATTTTTACATTCTTCTTTACTTAAAAAATTATTTTCTAAAACAACTTTACTAAACATCTTTAGCCATTTCTTTTGGCACTGCTTGTACATTCCAATGTATAAATCTAAATGGTTCTGTCCCATGATCAACTGCAAATTCATGCTCTAAAAACCCTGGAAATATTATAAGTGTCCCTGGTTTTGGTTTAATATGAACCAATTCTGATCCACCAGTTATATTATTTAAATTAGGTTTAATTTTTAATTTTGTAGCACGTGCTCCTGTTCTAGGTTCGTGAAAGATTGGATATGATGTTTTATCACTACACTTTAAAAAGTAAAAACCTGATACGTGTTGGTTCCAATGTATGTGTGCAGAGTGATGACCACCACCTTTTTTTGCAAACTCTTGTACCCACATCTCACTAAACAGAGTCGTGTACTGTTGCATATCAAAACCTTGATGATCTAAATACTCCCAAGATTTTAGACCAATATAATTTCTAAAATCTAAAAAATCATTATCAGCAGTTAAAGGTGTTGAATGATAGGATCTTCCAAAATCACCGTGTTCTTTTATATATTTTTTTGCCTCAGGAAAATTTTTAGCCTGTTTAATATATTTATTAGAAGCTTTATCTAAAGATTTTAAAAACTCTGGTTTTGATTCAGTCCAAATAGTTGTGTTAAAATAATTATTTATATACATATTATTTATAAGAATATCCATTATTCCACATTACCAATGAATATCTAACTCCTTTCGTTACTGGTTTAACTCTATGCCATACAAACGAAGGAAATACAATGATAGATCCCTTCGGTAATATTTCTTTTGCTTGTTTTAAATGTTTTACTTCTTCTCTCATGTGAGGGTTATAGTTTCTAAAATCAAATTCTAATTCACCACCTTGGTATTCAGATCCATCAGTTAATTGACAAGTCATTGATAATTTTCTAATTTTATTATTTCTGTCCGGTTTATCCCAACTATCACAGTGCCAATCGTAGTATTGATTTAACTTATATTTTGTAAATTGAATAGCTTCAGAAGTATCCCATTGAAAATTCCAACCAGCATTTTTATTTGCTTTATGAATATATGGTTGTAATTCTTTATATATCCAAGGTTCTTCTAGCCATACTAAATCAGAGTTTCTTGTTCTTTTTAAATCTAATAATTCTTGTTTGTTTAATTTTTTATCACCATATAAACCTGTTCTAGCCATAACTTCTTTTTTTGATAAACCATATTCTATGATATCATCACATAGTTTTGGCGGTATTGCAGATGTAAAGTGCCAATAATAATTAGATATATTCATAAGTTATTGTTTGTATAAAATTCAAACTTTCTTTCTGATTATTTGATATGACATATGTATTAGTTGATGGAAACATAATAAACATGTTTTTTTTAAGTTCTATATCCCAAGATCTTCCTTTACGTCTATTGTTATCAAAATTTATTTTTACCCAACACTTATCAACTTTAACTCCATAAAGAATTGTAAAGTCAGGTGAATTTATAAGATCAACTAAATCTACATCTAATAATAATTTTGATGTTTGATTTGGTTTGTATATATCACCCCAAGAATTTTTATTAAATAAACTAATATCATGTTCAACCCTAATGTAATCTCGTATATATGTGTTTAACCTATCCCAATTTTTTGAAAATGGAAATTGTCTATTGGTAAAAGATGATTGTAAAATGTCTTGTGATAATTTATCTGAATCAATGTGCCAATCTTTAGGCATATTAACATTACCATAATATAATGCCTGCTCTGTTAATACTTTCTTCTGCATACCACCACCATTTTTAATTTATGCTAGTCGATCTGTCAAGTCCCAAGATTGATTATCTTCATTCCACTCATATTTCCAAATATGAGTTCCCGCGTCTTTTTGTGCGTTTTGTTCTTCTGTTAACTCTGGAGCAGCACCGATTGGTGAATCCCAATCTCCAGTTGTAGTATTTTTTATCCAAGAAGCATAAGGTTTTTTATACACAAAAATTTGATTATCTTCGTCCCAAGTCATACTAATACCTGCGTAATTACCTCTAAATGCTTTTGATTGATCTGCTGCTTCATTACCTTCGGCATCAACATATTTTCCAAGTCTAGTATTATAGGATGTTTGAACCCACATTTCTGCAGGCCAGTTATTGTGTTGCTCTAAATATTGTTGACCTACTGCTTCATCTTCAACACCATTGGCATCCAACATATTTTTGTCGTCTAAAGTTAATACTTGTAAAACTTTTCCGTTAGTTCCTATTTTTGCAAAATGTGCCATAATAATTTATCCTCTATTGAAATTTATACCTTATCACTACTACACCTGAACCACCATTTCCAGCGGAAGTTAATCCAGCAGATCCACCACCTCCTGTATTAGCAGTTCCACTATTTCCACCAGCTTGTGAAAGTGGAAGTGATTTACCACCTCCTCCTAGGCCTCCGCAGGCATTAACTAAACCTCCACCACCACCGCCATAATATGTTCCTGTTCCACTAATAGTTGAAGCTCTTCCATCTCCACCTCTACCGCCGCCACCGCCACTTCCTCCTTGGCCGTCGCCCGCATCATATCCTCTCTGAGATGCTCCACCACCACCACCAGAGTTTTTATGTACAAATGCATGAGGAGCGTTTACACCTGGAGAGTTTCCACCTGGAAAACCTTGAACTAAAGCAAATGAAGGAACATTTCCTAATCCGCCTGTGTTTTTAGCTGGGAAAGGTTGACCAAAAACTCTACCGGGAGCAGTGTCTGAACCACTACCTCCTCCTCCACTTCCTCCATTCTGTCCGGCCGGATTACTAGAAGGTTGAGGTGGGCCTGCAAGTGAACCGCCTCCACCTGCTGCACTAAAGCCAAGAAAAGTAGAAGCAGATCCATTACAACTTGGGTTTCCAGAATTTGGGTTTGTACCTCCGCTACCACCACCGCCAACTGTCACAGGATAACCTGTAGCAGCTACTGTAAAGCTATCTAAATTACCATAACCATTGTAGCCAGAACTTTTTCCAGGGCTTTCTCTAAAACCTCCACCGCCGCCAGCACCAGCTGCTCTTTCATAACCTGCAGCTCCACCACCGCCACCTGCTACAAGTAAATAATCAATATCTGTTGATCCAGTTGTACTTCCAGCACAAGTTACTGTAAAAGTTCCAGGGCTTGTAAAAGTATGAATTTTATAATCTCCACAAGTTGTTATGGTTCCACCAGTTGCAGTGATAAATTTTTGGTCTTGAGCAGCTTCGTTGTTACCATCCATAATTATTGACCAACCTTGTGTTGAGTCTACGTAAAATAAAGTTGCTGACTCACCACTTGTAAGAATGTCAGCATTTGCTGCTGAACCATTAATATTAGAACCATTTCTAGCTATTGTAATTTTATTTGTACCTGTAGTTGCAGCGTAATCTTTAATTGCTACTTGATCAGATGCTGAAGGTGAAGATGGAAGCGTTACAGTAATACCTGCTGATGTAGTATTTACAAAATATCCATTACCAGCAACCGCTGTAAAATTTGATGTTTTAACGGTTGTATCCCAACTTAATACGGCAAGACCTTGAAATGCCCCGTTGTTTATCATTGTAGTTCCACATGAAATTACTCCCATTATAAATCTCCTTTTACCTTAGATAAATTAATTTTAAATTTTTCTCCAGATATATTATTTACAATAAATATATCATCTTTTCCCTCTTGTAAAGTCCAATCTCCTTTAGTTCCATCGATTGAATTTCCTTCATTTTTTGCTAAATTAGAAAGGTGTAAGTCTCCTGTATATAGGTTTCTCCACACGTTTCCAGAAGCACCTAAGTCATAAGCGTCAGTAGTTCCAGGTATAATATTTCCTGCAGCTGTCAAATTTCCAGTTGAACTAAGTCCTTCTAAGATATTTGTTCCGTCAGAATAAAGAACTTTAGTTCCCTTATCAGTTGCTGTCCAAGTTACTCCTGTTCCAGAAGTAGTTTTGAATGTTACAGTAAAAGCACCTGTAGTAGAATTCTGTACAGTATAAGTTTTTTCAATTGAATCTGGAATAACTACATCTACATTAGATGTAATAGTTCCCGTTAATTTTAAAATTTGGTTTTTACCATTAGATAATACACCATTTGAAAAAGTTAAAGTTGCACCTGAAGTAACTCCAATTGCATCATAACCACCAATTGCTTGTTCAAGAATAAGTAGGTTAGTATTTGTAATTTGTCCCCAAGTTCCTGAATTTGCTCCAGTTGCCTGAACTGTTAGTTTTAAACTATCTGAATTAGCCATATTTTAGATTCCTTAAATTATATTATAATATTTCATTTATGCAGCAGTGTCAACTTCTGTCCAAGTACCAGAAGAGCCTTGATTTACCTCTGTCCATGTTGATGTAGATCCGGTATCTACTTTGGTCCAGACTATGGTTTTTTCATCTCCTAAAGCAATTGTCATGGCTATACCGGTTGGTCTAGCAACAGAATCTGTTGCATCTGCCTGACCTTCTTGCATAGTCATTGCTTGACCAGTTACATCAATAAAGCTAACTGCATCTAATACAGCTGTTCCAAGATTTGCTGTGAAACCAAATCCAGTTACAGAAACGTTTGCATCTGCAGTAACAGTTGGAGCATTTTCTTGCACAGTCATTTCTTGACCAGTGACCGCAACATCGACATCAGCAAAAGCAATAACACTTCCTTGAGCTATCGATAATAATTCTCCTGTTACATCCGTATTGGCATCTGCTGTTACAGTTAAACTTCCTATTCCTGCCGTTAATAATTCACCTGTTACATCTATATCAGCACCTGCAGTAACTGTTCCAATACCTAACGCTGCAGACATTCCAATACCAGTCACTGTAGCATCTGGAGAAGGATCCACTATTCCTTCTTCTGCAGTCATTGCTTCACCACTAACTGTAGCAAATGTATTTGCGTCTAAAACAACTGTACCATCTGCAATAGTCATTGCTTGACCTGTTATAGAAATATTTGCATCTGCAGTAACAGTTGCACTGTTTTCCTGCATAGTTAATTCTTGACCAGAAAGTAAAACTTCACTTGTACCTATACCTGCAACATTACCTAATAACATAGGTAGTTCAGTTCCTACAGCAATACCACCAACAGTAGCTTCTACTTGAACAGGAATATTAAAAGTAGCTGGACTTAGTGTAGCAAAAGGTGCTTCACCAAAAGCGGTTAATGTATCATGTGTAGGATTATTTACATTCGTAGTTAATTCAAAACCAGTTACAGGAACATCTGAATCTGCTGAAGATTCTGTAACATCTCCTAAAGATCCAGATAAAGTTTCTCCGGTAACAGGAACAAAAGCACCAGAGACAGTTGTAACAGTTCCTTCTGTAGAAGTTAATTCTTGACCTGTAATAGGTACGTCTGCATCAGCTGTAATAGCAGGAGTATTTTCCTGCATAGTCATTTCTATACCAGATGCATATATAATTACATCTGAATCTTCCGTGCTGAAAGCAGCTTCTGAATATGCAGTAACTCCTAGAGCCATAAACTAGGCTCCTGTTTTTGTTTTTTTCTTTTCTTTTTTAGGTAATTCTTTTCTAAGTAATTCAGAATAATGTTTTTGTAAAACTTCTAAATCTGTATATTGAATATTTAATTGTTGTTTCTTAACTACAATTTCATGTAACTTGTTACCATAAACTTTACCTTCGTCTGATAATTCTTCAGTGTCGTATTCTTTTTTATCAAAAATAATTTTCATTACATTTCCTCTAATTTAAATTTGTATTTCTTTCCTGATTTATTATTTAAGATATATAAATCATTTTCACCCTCTTGAATAGTCCAATTACCTTTTGTACCATCAACTGCGTTACCTTCAGACTTTCCTTCGTTAGATAAATGTAAGTCTCCAGTGTATAAGTTTCTCCAAACATTTCCTGATGCACCTAAGTCGTAGGTATCAGAAGCATTAGGTAAAACATGATTTGAAGCAATATTTCCAGTAACCTCAAGCTTTTCCCCAGGGTTTGTGTTCCCGATGCCCACGTTACCTGCATTTTCAATAAATAATCTTGTTGTAGGACTTCCATTATCAGTTATAAAATGAAAATCTCCGTGATTACTTGTACCTGTGTATTGAAATGCAATTCTACCATCAGCAGTCGCTGATCTAAAATCTAAATTAGTGTAAATATTAGTAGTTGTATTAATGTTTTCAATTAGGAAACCTTTTCCAGCAGCACCTCCTGATATACCATTTCCAGTGTTGACGTTAGTATCTGAATCAGAATATTCTAGATTGATATCTTTGTTAGGACTTGCAATACCAATTCCTAATTTTGTTCCATCAAATGTTAAATTAGCCTCTGCATTCATGGCATCTGTACCAGTTGCAGTTAAAACTCTGTTGTTAGATCCATTTGACATAAAGTCAGATACATCAACAGCAACTGTGTCTGCTGCTACATCGATACCTGTACCTGCACCAACATTAAGTGTAACAGAACCAGATGAACCACCACCTGTTAAACCACTACCAGCAGTTACACCTGTAATATCTCCAGTGTTTGTTGTGTAACCTGCATCGTTATTAAATCCTGAAATGTTAATATTACCTTTAGTTAATTTTTTCTGTGCGTTAGCACTATCAACTACAACAAAGAAATCTCCATCACCATTTGTAGTTGAAGTAGATAATTCTGATAAGTCTACGTTTAAAGTTACAGTTCCGGAACTTCCGCCACCATCTAACAATGTACCTGCATCAACACCTAAAATGTCACCTGTTGTTCCAGTTGCAACTGCAGTGACTCTACCATAAGCATCTACAGTAATTGTATCAATTTTAGTTCCATCAGATGTGCTTCCATAAGTACCAGCACCAACACCACCTGTGTCCATATTAATTGTAACTGTTCCAGAAGTTCCACCACCTGTTAAATTTGTACCTGCTGTAACTCCTGTGATGTCACCAACATTTGTTGTGTAACCAGCATCGTTATTAAATCCTGAGTTATTAATATTTGCTTTAGTTAATTTTCTTTGAGCATTTGATGAATCAACTACAACAAAGAAATCTCCGTCTGTATTTGAAGTAGAAGTAGATAATTCTGATAAGTCTACATTTAATGTAACGGTGCCTGAAGTCCCACCACCATCTAATAATGTACCTGCTGTAACTCCTGTAATGTCACCAACGTTAATAGAACCACCTAGCGATGTAGATGACCCATTAATTGTAATTGCACTATTTGCTAATGCTGAATTTGGAATAGAACTTAATCGGGCATTTGGAACTGTACCAGAATCCAAATTAGAAGCATTTAAAGAAGACCCATCAATAAATCCACTATCATTATTAAAACCAGATATAGCTATATTTCCTTTTGTAAGTTTTTTCTGTGCGTTTGCTGCATCAACTACAGCGAAGAAATCACCATCTGCATCTGATGTAGATGTAGTTAATTCTGAAAGATCAACATCTATTTGATCTGCTTGAACATCAATTAAGTTTCCTGCTCCAACGTTTAATGTAACATCTCCAGAAGATCCACCACCTGTTAAACCATCACCTGCCGTTACTGCTGTAATATCTGCAGTAATAGTTTTGTAAGTTTGGTCTCCTGCTAAAAAAGTTGTAGATGAAGCTGTTCCTGTTCCTAGTCTTGCAGTTGGAACTAGATTAGTTGCTAAATTAGCTGCATCTAAATTTGTTAATGCACTTCCGTTAAGTGCAGGTAAAGTTGCCGGGAATCTTGCATCAGGTACTGTACCTGAAGTTAAATTATCTGCATTTAAGTTTGCTAAATCTACTGTTTGATATTCTAGTGCTGTTGCGCCAGAATTTACTGCAATAACTTGATTCGCAGTTCCAATTGCAGTTAAACCAGTACCACCTTTTGTTGTTGGGACTGTAGGTAATCTATCTGATGATAAAGTTCCTGAAGCAACGTTTGATGCATCAAGATTTGTTAATGCTGATCCATTGTTTGCAACAATGTTTCCACTTGAATCTAGTATAACTGATTTTGATGCAGGCAAAGTTACAAATACATTTTTTGTACCCGCTGCAAAATCTACTGCACTATCAGAATTTGATGATGAGATAATAGTAGTTCTAGCTAAAGTGCCAGCTCCTACTGTACCTAATCCAACTTCAAATTCAGAATTAACAGTGTTTACAATTGCATAATACGTTGTGTTCGTATTTCCAATTGCACTAGAAAACGTTTCAAAACCTGTTACTGCTCCATTAAGAGTAAAAGTACCCGTACCGGTAGTGGTAGAGGTTTCTTTAACTCTATCATTAACGACTAATGCCATTTAAAACTCCTATTATCCAGAGATTCTTAATATAGCTGCTGAAGTAGTTGCTGCTGGAAACTGTACTGTAAAAGTTCCTGATGTAGCTGTTTTATCCGCTCCAAAATCTAAAACTGCAACTGCTGCATTAGTAACTGCAGAAGATGTGTTATAAATTAATGCACCTCTAGCCGTCAACGTTACACCTGTGAAAGATAAATCTGCGAAGTCAACGAATGCAACACCTTTACCTGTTCCGGTTCCGATGTTTGTACTTTGACCCGTTAAATTACTCCCACCTGCTGTATACTGTCCTGAGTTTGCAACTTCATTAGTTGCACTGTAAGCAGTTGTAGTTGAGTTTAGAGTTGCTGAAGAAGTATAAAGAGCTAGTTTAAAAACATCACCACCAGAACTTGAAAAGTTTTGATCTCCTTCTAGTAATTGTTCTTTAAACGCATTTGCAATCGCTTGTGTTATAGCCATAATTTATCTCCTTATTTGCCTCCGACTCGAGGAACACCTGATTGATATTCATCTCGTCTTCTTCTTCCCATTTGTTCAATTGAGAAGCCTTCAACTACTTGTTTATACTTTCCTTCGTATAATTGCAAGAGATCATTTGGCCCCTTTAAAAAAGAAAATGCTTCAACTAAGCATGCATATAAAAGTCCATTGGGAAAATTTGTACTAATATATGTAGTCGTATTTGTAGCAGATAAACCAGGATCCTTCAAGATATAGTTTAACTGAATTTCATAAGTAGCATCTGGTGTAGGGGCTATTACAATAGTATCTTTGTCCCACATGCTATAATATTTTGGAACTCCTACAGCTCCTGTTGGACTAAATTCTGACATAAAACTAGTATCTCTATATTCTAAAAATTCTCTATTATCGGGTTGAGCACTTCCATCAGAGTCTACTATTTGAGCTGATCTAACAATTAATAATCCTGAAGGTGTATTAATAAATCTCTGTGATGTAATTAAATTTGCTGTTGCATATCTTCTGTTATTATCAGAATCTACATCTCTAAATATTCTAAATTCTGCATCGCTAATAATTCCATCAACAATAGTAGATGTTAAAACATTTGAATCTACTTCTGTGTAATCTCTAATTTTTTGTACTAATTCTGCGTATGTCATTATGGTGTTAATGTAACTGGACCTGCGGTCACAGTCATTCCTCCTGAGTTTCCTGTTAATGTTGCATTACTTCCGCAATCAAAACTATAACTATTTGTATCTATAACTGTTATACTAAATCCTGAAGCATTTTCAAACACTGTATAAGCTAATCCACCTGGACTTCCATCTACATTTCTAAATACAACAGTGTTACCGGTAGATCTTCCATGACCAGGTTCTGTAACAGTTACAATACTTGAGCCTGAAGTAAAACTAAATGGATTACCTGGTAATAAACTTTCTGTTTCAGGTTCAACTCTTGCAGGTCTTGCAAATTGTAAACCTTGTGGATCAGCAACAGTTGGTTTAGGTTCTAATTGTGGTTGCTTTGGTTCAAATTCAGATGTGTGTACACGTGATCCATTCCATTCAACAACCATTTCTTTATATGGAAAAGCCATACCTGATCTGTCTGAAATAAATTGTGCATACTTTCCGTTTGATCTAGACATTTGGATAATAAGTTTTAGGGGTTATAAATGTACTAGAAGAAGAACCGTCTTCTTCTAAAGCTCTTTTTAATTCATCTTCGTAAAGTAATTTCATTTGTTGAACTAATTCTGGTTTATATTTTTGTGATAAATAATATGCAAGTCCTGATACCATACAAGGAACAAATCTATAAGGTACATCTGCGT
>WLWF01002179.1_pt1 | contig 14606 bp, 15 predicted proteins | sample 6718331 | NCBI WGS metagenome assembly WLWF01 (sample SAMN12718692, study PRJNA515312) | sponge metagenome | isolation source: marine sponge | host: Mycale hentscheli | place: New Zealand: South Island, Marlborough, Capsize Point | collected 2003-05-01
CATACAAGATTACTGGTGAAGACTTTATCAACTCAGTCATTGACCCGCTAGAAGTTACAGTCATTATTGCTCCGAACCCTCCTCTCATTCGTGAGAACGCAGAGGCAATCCCTGTCGTCACAGGTGGTAAGAAGCCTGATGGTGGTTACGTCTTTACATATCAGTGGCACTATGCTGATGACCTGCTTGGTACAAACAAAGTAGATATCCCAGGACAGACGGCATCTACTTATGTTGTACCTGAATCAGATATCACAAAGTTTATTGGTTGTACAGTCACAACAACAGATGCTCTTGGTACCACAGCATCAGGTACTGGTTACGGCGGACCTGTATCAGCAGTAGAGATTGCTCCTGTTATTGATGAAGTAATCCTCACCGAAATCTTTGATGGCGAGAACCGTTATACCGATAAGCAGTTCCCCTATACAACAGTAATGGGATTAGAGGGAACACCAGACCCTACCTTTGCTGTAAAAGCAAAACTCTCTGGTAGTACCTTTAACTTTGCGGTTGAATCAGACACCATCACCAAAGTAGATGCTGCTGGTGAGAACGTCTATACAACCGACACGATTGCGAGTGTAGATCAAGACTACACTGCATTTAGTACTGTTGTCAAAAACAACATCATTGGTTACAGTGGTAGCTTTGAAACTGATTTCTACACCTTCCTAGATGGGACAGAAAGTCAAGCAAACTTTTCAGTTGCAACCTCTACTGGAGCTTATGGTTTTTCTTTCGATGTATCCGAAACACCGATTGACGCAGATTTTCTTGTGTTCCAAAGTAATGCCAATAACGGAGGCAGCGCAGGACTTGCAATGATTGTTGATGGAGTACAAGTCGGAATTCATCCTCAAGGAAACGGTAATCAGCAGCCGACAGAATATCCTATTACTTCTATCAAGAATTTCAAAGTAGAAACTCTCTGGACCAATGCCAGCCCCACTTACTTTTCTCCAAAACGTATAGGTTATAAAAAGAATGGTGTAACAACTTGGTTTACTGCTACTCCAGGTCCATTGCCTGATATTACCCTCACCTTCCCAACCGCCAAGGATTTCGACAAGTTTGAAGTGGGTGATGTGGTTCAGGACCCCAACGGTTGGAATCAGAGTGAGGAGTGGAGCAGTAATCTAACAGTGTCCGCTGGTTCTATTAATTCTGCCATTTCGGGGTTTGATGGAGATACTAGCACCTTCTTAGACTCTTCTGATAATACTGCAATTATTACATTAAATCCATTAAATGCAATTAACTATACGAAAAGTGTAAGGGTATGGCTCCGAACAGGAGAACAGCAAGCACGTATCGATGGTGGAGATTGGGTACCTTCTACAGGTAACCCATTGGAAGGTGCTTGGACAACTGTTGCAACTGGACCTGGAACTATCAATACTCTTGAAGTTCAATACACTGCTAACTCAAAAACTGCAATTAATGCGATTGAAGTAGACGGCAAGCTCCTCGTCGATTCATCCGTTCCTAACCCAAACGCAGTATCAATCACCGCCATCGATGCAGCCGGTCCAACAATCACGACGGACGGCGGTAGCTGGTACGGCGCTGACGGAACTGGTGATGCTGGTGATGGACGCTATGAGCCAAGTCAGGAGTGGAGTGAAAATCTTACAAGTTCAGGTGGCTTTGGTGCTGGCAACGAAAAGGCTAGTGCATTTGATGGAGATTTAACGACTCGTGCACAGTCTTCTACAACTAGTGGAATCTTGTATTTTTCCAGTACTTTCACGGGAGTTACATCGTTAAGAGTGTTATTCAGGTCACCTGGAGATGTTCCTCAGTATTCAATCAAAATGCTAGGAACTGGCTTTAATGATGTAATTGCAGAAGGCTCTTCCGGAAATAGTCAATCTGATAAATGGCAAACTGCTGTTTTAACCAGTGATACCATTTCAGATATTCAAATCTCAGGTTCCAGTACAACTGGAGCATCATTGGTCGCCTTAGAAATTAACGGAAAAGTCCTCGTTGACTCATCCGTCCCTGGCGGTACTGGCGACACAGACATCACCAAGTCTGTTGATTACGCAACCAAGCTGACGGTTGCTAGTGATAAAGACCTTGATGTAATTCAAGGTGACATCTATATGACAGATGGCACACCCAAGCAAGACGGTAGTGGTGAACTAGAGCCTGCTTCTTACACCCTACTCACCAGTGACATTGCGAGTGTTGCTAGTCCAATTGTTCCCACATCATACAATTTAAGAATTGACACAAGAAGAAGTGTTGACAGCAACACAAGAATTCAGGCTTGGACAGACTTTGCTTCTGATGAAATAACAAACATTTCATTTAACAGTGCACCAGGCACTCAAATCAACGGATCAGGTTTTTACTATCAATTTGATGTTGCTTGCACTCCTGCTTTTATAAGAGGTGCGGGTGCGTTTGAGAATAGCCCATCAAAATTATATGGTTCAGATGATGGAGTAAATTGGGTTCTTGATGGCGAGTTTAATGATTTTGTTGGACCGGATGATACGACTACATCAGGAAAGGGTCTTTATGTTTATTGGGCTTGGCTCTTTAGCAGTAATGCAGGTGGAGACCATTTTGATTGCACAAAATACTATCCATACGGAGTTTCCGCTGGAATCACCCTCACCTTCAACACCCCCAACCCCGACCTGCAGTACTTCAAAGAAGATGATGAGGTTCAACAGATTGGGTTCAAATACAGCAATGGAAGTAAATATCGAGGTATATATAACAATCCAATTACAACATTGGCTGAAACCAATCGTGGTACCTTGACTAGTGCAACTGAGCCTTATTACATTTTTAATAATGATGTAGATACTATTGAAGTACCTAATGGGCATTATCTTGGTTGGAGATTTTCAATTACAGGAAACTTTGATGCTGAAATTACACTTAGCAACGGGTCAACGCTTACAAAAAATATAAGCAGTGCTTCGTCTAGCAAGATTACAAGAACTATTTTTGAAAATCAAACCTCAAATACTGTCTACATCACTAGGTTTGAAGTAAAGAATAATACAAATAATATTGGACTACAAAATCTTTATGTTACCGCTAATGAAATTACAAATGATACTTTGTGGTTGAATGAAGCTGTTCCTAATCAAGTTTTAGACAGTCCAGATTATGGGATGGTCAAAGTCATCAGCACCGACTTAACCGCCAACACGATGACTGTTGATGGCGGTAGCTGGAGTGATGGTACTACAACCCAACTTAACTCAATAGAAGTTCAAGGATACAGCAGCTTCTATTACATCGAAGTGGATGGAGTACCTCTGGTAAATGAAAGCTATGCAGCAACTGTAACCAATAGTGCAGGTGGTGCTTATTCTACTAGTAACAAACCAGCCACTAATATCTTTGATGCAGATTTAACAAACTTTGCACAAGATATGAATTCAAACGGCGTTTTATGGGATGCTAGTTCGTTTAACATTACCTATCAATCGGTAAAAGCTTATATTTATATTCAACCAGGTAGTGGAGCTAAGTTTTTTATTAACGGCGTTGATATGCAAGTGCCTGAAGGTGTGGTAGGGCTATATGGAATTGACGGTGGTGGCGATACAGAAGTAACCGTCGGACCCTTCACAGCAGAAGGTACTATCGCATCAGTTGATGGTACTGAAGTAGACCTCTCTGCTTCTTCCGGTCGTTGGATTGCGGATAACAAAGCAGGTATTCCCTTCAGCTTTGTGCCTGCTACTCCAAACGTAAGTACCGCAGATCAAGTCTGGGGTAAACTTCAAATCGTCAACGATAAAGCACAAGTTATCGGTATCCAGCGTGATGACCCTGGCTTCCTTAATGTAACTAACAAAGATTACAGCGTTCAGTTCCCTAGTGTATTCGCCACAGGGCAAGAACCTGATGATGACCTACCACTCGGTACCGCAATTTCAGTCATCGTTAAAGCAGAGAATGATGCTGGTGCTTCAGTCAAAGAAAGCAATACACTACTGCCGCAAATTCCAAACCCAGACGGTGCTGCTGGTCCTATTACTGATGTAGAAGGTGCTGGTACAAATGTTTATACAACTGACACGATTTCTACTGTTACACCTGGATCAGTTAATTTTAATAGTTATAACAGTGCTGGAGCAGATTTAGGTCCTATTACACTACTAGGTAATACAGTTCAAACTAGTGATCTAGTTGAACGGGAAGCTTATACAACCATTGAACAACCCGGTACTACTAATGGTAAACTTGTTAATATGAATTTACCTATAATTAATACCCCTGGTGACTTATGGGTTGAGTTGTGGTTTTATAAGCCTAGTTCATCCTGGAAGCTTGGTTATGGAACAAATAGATTTCCTATTACTCTACATAGTGGTAATGGAGTTACTTTAGCAGATTGTGCTTTTTGGGGTTATTCCTCTGATTCCGATTGGAAAATTCTCTCTAGCCCAACAATGTCAGCAATGATTACGGCTACACATAATGCAGCTCAAGGTTGGCATCATTTGGCATTCTTCATTACTGGTACTTCAGATCCCAGAGTAGCTGCCTGGTTTGATGGTGAACTAAAGATAAGTAATTATACTTGCACTCGTGGTGCTAATCAATTTCAGTTTTCTGGATATAACAATGCTTACTCTAATACCCAAGTTTGGAGTACTGAAATAGGTGGTGTTAGGGTTTGTGATAACAACCCTTATGGAGCAGAATCTTTTACTCCAACACCTGTTAGTGCAAATCTAAATACTTGGATTGCACCGACTGGTACTTTGCTTTATATTCCAATTGGTGGTGAAGACACAACTACCCTCACCTTCCCAACCGACAACAACTTCGACAAGTTTGAAGTAGGTGATGTGGCTCAGACTGATGGTGCTAGCTGGGTGTTTGATGGAGGACAACCTCCAAGATCAGACGATCTTCCAGATGCAGATACAGCAGATAGAAGTAAATGGAGTTACAACTCAAGTAACACCCGCCACTACACTTGGGAAAATGGAACTCTTGAACTGAACTACAAGAATCAAACTCCTGGAGTTCGTTCTTATATTGTTTTGTTTCAGCCAACTGATAATGATAGATACACATATTCTGGCGATATTCAAGAGACTGACGCTGAATTAAAAGCTATTCCTAATCAGTCAGGTGTAGACGGGATACCAACTGTTGCAGGTCTGGGTGCAGTTATTTATTTTACTCCAACAAAAGCAGAAGGTAAATTTATTATTGAAGCTAGTAGTAAAATAGGTTACATCTACGGTGCTGATATTGGTAAAGATACATCTCCAATTTTTATCACCGCCATCGATGCAGGCGGTCCAACAATTTCTGTAGACGGCGGTAGCTGGGCAGGAGCTGATAACTCTGGTGACCCTGCTGGTGATACAGACCTCAGCAAGTCTGTTAGCTACGACAGTAAATTAACAGTCGGACAACCAGCCAACCTTGACGAGTTTGTCGATAATGACGCTTTGGTAATGGTTGATGTTGATGGAGCAATCGCAAGTTATACGCCTGTTACCAGTGAGATTGCGAGTGTTGCTACCTCAACTACTAGATCTAATTGGTACTACATGGGGTTACCTCCATCTAATTTGCAAGATGTTTTAGACAACGGGGTCGCATACGACAGTGTGAATAACAAAACTAGTGGCTACGTCGTCTATGTAAACACCGCTCCAATAAGTAGCGGTTCAGTTTGGAGTGCCGATGGTAATGCCAGTCTGTACACGAATAACAATGGCGGACACCATGCTGCTGATGGTACTCGATTAGACAGCAATAATTCAAACGGCGGAAACTACAATTCGAATGAATGGGTCACGTTCCAGTATTCCACAGACAGTACCCCTAGCTACGATTTGGATTTCTACAAAATCCATACAAATGCCGATGTTGCTTATTTTGTAGGAGAGATCATTAATGGTAGTACAGCTGGCACATTGAACGACGTTATTATTGGCAACGCCCTCACCTTCAACTCCCCCAACCCCGACCTCCAATTCTTCCAGGTTGGTGATGTGGTTCAAGGAACCCCTTCTACACCTAATCTAAGGATGTTCTCTTATCCTGCAGTCACTGACGGAAACTCTCTCCCAACTCTTGCCAATATGACAGACCGGGGAAATGTAGCTTCTTATGACACCCAAGCAGGAACAATTGACAGTGTATCAGCTTCCCCAGTTTTAGCTTCTACCACATACACAGTAATTGGAATTGGAAATTCAAATATTCCAGTTATTTTTACTTCGGCGTATGCTTGGAATTCCGCTCCTACTTGGGGAACAAATGATGACGGACAAACATGGACAAATGTAAACTCTTCTAACCCCAGTCCAACTTCAGCAGGTTCCAATACATATATTGGATATCAATACTACACGTGGGTTTCTGCCGCTGGAGCTGTAAATACTGCTGCTAGCGATTTTCAATATGGGGACGATTCCAGCATAGCCTCAATCATCGCCACCGACATCTCCGCCAACACGATGACTGTTGATGGTGGTTCTTGGCTTGGTTCTGACGGCAGTGGTGACGCAGATGGCGACCCAGAAGTTACTGGTCCTGTTAAATCAGGCACAGGTACTTTCGTTTCTACCAACGGTATTGATACAGTCAATATTGAAAACACTAATAACGAGTGGATTTCTAACGACAATCGCCTCAGTGAAAATTTCTATATCAAGAAAATCTTCACTGCTCTCAACGCTAATGACCCAGCACACGTCGCCTTGCAACAAGCAGTATCTGCTGCTTTCGCTGCGTTCCCACAGAAGGTCAACACTCGCCGTACATCCATCGCATCTAGCCTCTATCGCCTGATGGCTGGTCAAACACTATCGGCAGAAGAGAGTGCAGTACTCACAGCAACAGTTCGCACCGCAGTAAATGCTGTTGAACCGTTCGCACTAGATGGCTACTACCCGCTGTATTACACAGCAGAAGCTGCTAATGCTGCTAGTTCAGTAGGCGACCATCACACGCACGATATGAATGGTGATACCTTCTATATGCCTGATGGCGGTACCCTCTATCACGGTAACTATGTAGCACCAGAAGAAGAAGCAGTAGCTGAAACTCCTGCTCCTACACCTACGCCAACACCTACGCCTGACCCAACGCCAGACCCAGGTAGCGGTTATTGAATCTCTCGCTCGCAAATACGGAGGTAATGAATACGGTCATCAATGCCGTTTTGACCTCCGTTAATGCGTTGAGTTACTTGATAAACATCAGCACCACTATCAATCAACTCGTTCATACGGTTGTCTTCCCACCAGTAACCTGCTGATGTAAACGGCAGGTTTTCTGCTACATAGTCAACGCCTTCCATCACACGTGGATCATTTAGGTACTCAGACAGTCGTGAGTAGTTGTACTTTCCAGTCAGTTGAATGTAGCCAGCACCTTTGTACTTAGGACCATCTGTTGGACCATTGCCTAAGTCAGAACGATTGTTATACGCTTCTCCACTAGCAAGCTCTTTCTTATAACGCCCACCACCACTCTCGTGTGCTGTCTGTGATAAGAAGTGACGGATGCGTGGAGCAGTTGTAATCTCATACTTTCCTAAGCACGAGTTCATCTCATCAATCTCGTAGTCGTGAATTAAATCAGCAGAGCATTCCCAGATAGCAGCTAGCTGTGCTTTGGTTACATATACTTCACCTGTGCTTGGTTCTGTTTTCTTCGGGCCATCACGATAGATTGTAATCCAAGATGATGTCTCATCTTTACTAATTAAATCTAAATAACGATAAAGCTCTTTAACACCAGCTTGCTGATGTGGCTCATCGTTATAGTATTTAAAGAAATTAACGAACTCGTCTACGGAAATCTGGGCCATAATAAATATAACTCTATTGATATATTTTACTTACAATAGTAATAACATAGGGCTACATTATGACCACTGAAGAAAGAGCTAAGTTTTGGGAAATTGTTGAAACTGGGTCCAACCCTTTGCTCTCTGCTATGTCGTCATTAGTTGAAAAGTGGGGAATGCCCGCAATCGTTATGGCACTTGGTGATATCGCTAACGTGCTATCAGAAGACGCAGTAGACGCTGATAATCTCACGCCTAATCAACGTGGACTTATTAAAAACTGCTGTGCTCAAGTATCAAACCTTAGTGATTTGATGCACGCTGAAATGGACTTTATTAAATCAAACGAATGAATGATGCCGAACGCGCCAACTGGCAACTAGTTAAAGACGCTATGGAAGAATCAGGTAATACAGATAATATGTACTACAGACGAGCAGTAGCAATCGTCGGAGGGAATGAAGATCCAATGTCAGAAAAAGACTAGCTCCTAAAGTCCCAACGTCTACCTTGTTGAATATTATTTGCTTGATTATTCTGTAAGACCTCTCGTTCATTTCTTTGAGATTGAGCTCTACGGAAACCTTTATTGCTTCTAGCAGCCCGCTCTTGCTTAAATTTTCTAGCAGCAGCTTTCTCTTTAGCACGTTGACGCTTAGCTTCTTTCTTAGCCATAGCATCCCTTACACCAGGATTCTTACGATCAAACTCTTGTTCCTGTTCACGTCTATTAATCGCTTCTCTTTGCGCCCTCTTCTCCTCCTCAGTTCCACCAGCTCCATTATTATGAGCTGGTTTACTTTGATTGGTGTTATTAGATCTCTTTTCTGCTTCTGCATTTTTACGTGCTCTATCTGCATGAATATGACGATTTGCATGGTTATCTTTCTCACGTTCTGAAGCAGCCCATTGAGTTACTTCATCACTAAATTTGACAGCTTCTCTGTGTTGATTACCTTTTGCCATATCTTGAACATCACGGAATAAATTATTCGCATGATTAGTTTTATAGTCACTTCCGTTTTGTACTACTACAAGTCCATCCTTATCTGCTTTGCCACCAAGAGTGATCATGTCATTGACATCATCCATGGTGAACTCACCGCCATTCTTCTGCATCCGATAGTAAATTTCATCGGGGCCTTGACCAATTGAGAAGCCTTGATCGTTAAATCCTCTAGTCGTACTTTCTCTTATAGATTTTCTTGCGTTATAACCAAGGTTCCTATCATTACCCCATTTATTTTCATCACGAAATTTTGCATAAGCATCTGCATTAGTCCTCCATTCATTACCACTACCGTAGGACATATCAATTAAACACTAGTAATATATTAATTATATCTATTACAATAGGGGTGACGCTGTACAATCACAATGGCTGATAGGGCTGCCGCTAAATCTAAAGCTCAAGCCCATGGCAAGAGTAAAAAGAAAGGCGCAATGGATGGCATGACTGTTAAAGGCGGTCATAAATTATCTGTTAAAGAAGGAGCAGGGCTGACTGCTAAAGGCCGTGCTTCTATTAACAAAAGAACCGGAAGTAATCTAAAGGCACCAGCTCCTAACGGTAAGCCTGGTACTAAAGCAGGTGCCCGTAAGAAATCATTCTGTGCTCGTTCACGTGGCTGGACTGGTGAACGTGGTAAAGCCGCTCGTCGTCGTTGGAAGTGCTGATGACTTTTAAATGTGGTGAAAGTATCGGCTTTGTAATCTTTGACTGTATATGTCTGATGCTTGGAGCAGCAAGTCTCCGATCAGCAGCTACAGCAGAAGTAGCACAAGAGATGTCAGAAGCAGCAAAACCTGTGCTTAGTCAATTAGATAAATACATCATTACTATCGCAGCAGAAGAATCTACTAAGACTGAAGTAGCAACAGCAGTCTTTGGAATCATCTCTACTATCTACAGTGGTGGTTGTTTAGGAGCAGTCATTGGTGCTTGGTTAGGATCACTAACCCTAGGTAATAAAATTTTATACGCAGCTACAGCATTGACTACAATAGTAGCAGCTGTTGCAACAGACGGCGTCGCTGAAATCGGTCTTATCGGACTTGAATTAGCAACTGCCGGTTGGTTAATTAGCGACAGTATTAAATGTGCTGAAGCCTGTGAGTATGGATAATGACTTTCCTACACGAATGGCTGGTCAAGCGCTACGACCAATGGTCAATACAGGCAAGGGGTGTGCGAAGACGCCTCCAAAATATCCAGCAAAACCAAGTGGTGGTGTAAGCCACGGTCCTCCAATTATTAAAAGCTATGTCTGATTTAAACATTCAACGAAGTAATGCACAGCAATTTATGCATTCAAAGAAAGAGAATGTAAAGAGAGCTCAAAAGCAAGGCTCGGCAGATGGATCAAAGGTCCCTACTAGTGGCGGCAAGCGGCCCCGCCCTCAAGGTGAACCTGGCATGAATTATGCAGGCGGCACCCCTGGTTTCTATGACAAAGGTGGTCCGGGTGCACCTGGCAAAGTTTTTGAAGGTGGAGAACTTCCAAAAGTTGGATACCCCGGCGGTGGTAATGGTGCTAGACCTCAACCAACGCCTGGTCCCGGTGGCCGCCCCCCTCGTAGAGGTGATGGAGAAAATACAATTGGTATTCCACGTGGTGAAGTAGGTAGCCCCTTCAATGGCGGACAACCTCCACAGTTCGGTGGCGGTGGCAGACCTCAACCAACTCCCGGTCCTGGCGCCCGACGTCAAAGGCCAACTAATGGACCTGAAGGTTTTCCAGGACCAGGTAATAGTATCCCCCGTAGAATGCCACAGTTCGGCAGTGGAATGCCACAGTTCGGCAGTGGACCTCGCAAGTTTGGTGGTGACGATATGAACTACATCAATCGTTAGTTATGTCAGACGGAGTAGCAAAAAAGAAAGATCCTGCCAAGTGGGCTGCTGCTAAAGCAAAAGCAAAAGCCAAGATGGGTGGCAAGCACTCTGCTCGTGCTATGCAACTTGCAACCAAGTACTACAAAGACGGTGGCGGTAAGTACGAAGGTAAAAAACCTTCTGCAAAAAATAACAAGATGAAAAAGTGGACTAAGGAAGATTGGGGTACTAAGTCAGGCAAGAATTCAACAGAAGGTAAAGGCGCAACAGGCGAGCGTTACCTACCGAAGAAGAAGCGTGACGGTATGAGTGACAAGGAATATGCACGGACTTCAGCCAAGAAACGAGCGGATACAGCTAAGGGCAAGCAGTACAGCAAGCAACCTGACTGATAAGCACGGCTGATTAGACGAGGGTGCTTGACGTGCTAATCTACGCTTAGCTACGCCAAAGGAGTGGGTTCGAATCCGACCCTCTCCGTTCCCCATCACCTACCCCACACAACGTGGGGTTTTTTAATAGGTTGTTGATAGGCGTTGCTTATATCCCAAATGAACACTATGAAGGTGCAGACCCTGGCGGAAAAGCTCAAGAAGCTTTACAAAATCACAGACTCCACGTATGCCAACTGGCTCAAAGCAGTCGGACCTATTGGAGAACTAACGATTGACCAAGTCACAGATGATGTAGTACTTGACCAACGCATCTACTGGTTAGAGCGAGTGTGTGAAGGCACAACCAAAACAAGGCTCAGCAGTCTTAAAGCCATTTGGAACAAGGGCAGAAAGATGAAGCTGGTGCCTGGTACAAAAGCTGATAACCCTTGGTTAGATGCAGACGATGGACTTGTGATTGAAAGCAGGGACCCAGAGTTCTACGAGTGGGAGCACTACAAGCAGTATCACGATGACCCGTACTTTGTAATCCTTTGGTTCACAGGTGCACGCATCGGTGAAGTAGCAGGATTGGACCCACAGAACATCGTGCAAGATGCAGAAATTCCATACTTCACATTTGTAGACCAGGACAACCGTGACTTGAAGAACAGGCCATCTAAAAGAAAGGTGCCTATACACCCTGCTTGTAAACGAGTGTTAGGTAACTTTCGTCAATCAAAAGCGTTACGCCCTGGTGCTAGCTGGAGTGAGAACTTTAGAAAGAATATGCAGCTACCTAAATTTGAAGCAGCACATACACTCCGCCACAGCTTTCACACTCGCTGTAGAGATGCAGGCATTGAGGAGTACATGATTGATATCCTTACTGGTCACGCCAAAGCATCCACAACTGCTCAGTACGGCAAGACAAGACTTCATTTATTAAAAGCAGCGATACTAAAGCTACGCTAACTACCGTAGTTTTCTATATACCTATATTTAAATACCTACGTAGCTCCTATACAACTATTATTTTTAAACAGTATATAGGAATTAGCGTAGTTAGCGTAGCATCGTAGTTCGTTAAAATAATAGTAACGTTAGTTCTCATAATTGTTATGGCTATCTTAGAATCTGCAATCTTTTGGATTGTTGTTGCTGCTGCTAGTGAAATCATTGCGTTGACTCCACTTAAGTCAAACAGTGTTATTCAGCTCGTGCTTTCTGCACTTAAGTCAGTAAAGCCAAAAAAGAGCTAAGCAACATCCCCGACGATGGCCAATGGCTATGGCGCTTTGACACCCGCTCCGACTGGGAGAGAGTGCAACGTGCCATCAACCGTAAGAAGTTCTACACTTCCCTACCACATAAACTTGATAGGGAAGAAGAGGCTTGGCATAAGGCACAGCCAGTTGAAGAGAACAAATGGACAACCAAAGAGACCGGAACGTTTGGAGAAGACGGCTGGTCTATATCAACTAGCTACAAAGCTATGGACACAAATGATTGAAGCTTTCCTGCCCGCCATAATCGCAATCGTTACAGGTACTGCTGTACTTTTTAATAAAGTGAACCACAGAGTTACACTACTTGATACCAAACTAGATAAGCTTGAGCTAAAAGTAGTTGAAACCTATACGCCGAAACAGGAGTTCACAGCAGCGATGTTGCGAATGGAAGATCATCTCATTCGTATTGAAGATAAGATGGACCAATTAGTTGCAAAGAAATGCACTACATAAGCACATAGGAGACGTTACATAACTATAGTTAAAGCAGTTGCCTAATAACAACTATGGGAATTGCTGAAGACTGGAAGGACCTAATGTTCGACCTCTCTTGTTTATCTAAACAAGTAGCCAAGCGCAGATTTAAAAAGTCAATTAAGTATGGATGGGGAGGGCTCTGTAGTTATTGCAGATGCAACCGCGCCACCACACTGGACCACATAAAGCCAAAGAGTAAGGGCGGGAGTAGTTTACGTAGTAATCTTCTGCCATGCTGCCTAGAGTGCAATCACTCCAAAGGCTCTCAACCTTGGTTAGTATGGTTTCAAGAACAGTCTTTTTATAATGAGACTGCAAAAGAATTAATTGATGAATGGATTTCAAACAAAAGATTTGAGGAAGAATTAGATGAACGCAACCCTATCGATAGAACAGAGATTTGCTTTGACCCGTGCGAGGTACGAAGTAAATCGGATGAGCCGCCCAGCATTGGAGAAGACTTGCTTGCGGCTGCTTAAGTCTCGTATGGAGCAGAAGAACGGAGTGCAGCAGACACTGATGTCTAATGGCATCATGTTTAAGATTGACGAGCAGCAAAACGGTCTGCCTGAAATCATTAGTGAAGAGACTTTCATGGACCTGCTGATGATGTCAGATGACCCAATGCCTACTGACATTGATGACGAGAGCTATGAGAACGAAGATCTAGATGATGATGGTCTTATGATTGGATAATTTAGGCTAGACTATCGCTAGCTAACAAATAGATATGGCACTAGAGTATATCGTTGGACCTGTACTAGCACTCTTGCTTGGTATGAAGTTCACTGACTATAAAACTAAAGAGAAGAACGCAAAGATTACCGAGCTAGAAGAAAAGATTGCTTTGATTGAGAGTGAAACTCCTAAGAAGTTAATGGCTACGCTGATGCCTGTAGCGAAAGCAGTGCAGAAACTCAACCAAGAAGTGGGCTTGTGAACGTTAAGGAAGCTAAACGTATAGCGTTTGGCACTACTCCTGCTAGTTCATTAGACGAATGGCATGGTGCATGGCAGTGGCTCTATGACAATGAAGTAGATTTGCAAGAAGCAGATATGAACTACTTGGATAAACTTATTTGCGATGGCAATATAATACCTAAGTCAGACTACTTCAGTACAATAGATACATAACGAAGGTAGTGCCGTGCAGAAGTTTGGTGTTAAGAACGGACCTGTTGATAGGCGTAGGCTTAGCGACCAAGACAAGCAGGCATACAACAGCAGTGGTGCTTACGGCGAACGAGCAAAAGCAGTAAGCAGAACCCGCGCATTCCGTGGACGCCGTGCTTATGACGCTAATAGGCCTATTGCAGCTACAGAAAATACACCAGGTACAGGCGCATATAATCCAGATGGTGAAAGTATTCAGCAGTCACGCAATAGAGAGATTGGGATAAACAAACGTAAGAGTGAAAGCTTTAGACCAGAAATGGATAACGTGTACGAAGATATCTACAGTTAAAAAAGAACAAAAAAAATACCCCCTCGTTAGAGGGGGAAAGTATTTGCTACTTATCAGAAGCGGTAGGTGGCACCAATCTTGGTACCCAATGTAAGGGTATCCACGTCAAATTCTTGATCTTCCGTGAGGAATGCGACTTCTCCGTAGAGTTCGAATGATTCTGAGACATCGGCAACAACACCAAATTTACCAGACACTTCAGTGGTCAAGTCTTCATCTTCGATGGAGATAAAAGCAGGACCTGCTTGTACATACAGGCTAACAGTTTCGCTAGCTTCGAATTCATAACCAGCGTGAACTTCAGTCACAGCAGCAGTGAAGTCGTTACCAACCCAACCTGCATTGTTCTCAACGTTGGCAT
>WLWF01002180.1_pt1 | contig 14605 bp, 24 predicted proteins | sample 6718331 | NCBI WGS metagenome assembly WLWF01 (sample SAMN12718692, study PRJNA515312) | sponge metagenome | isolation source: marine sponge | host: Mycale hentscheli | place: New Zealand: South Island, Marlborough, Capsize Point | collected 2003-05-01
TGTGGGACTACTTGGGGTGCAACGGCGTTGAGAAAGCACGCAAACCGAAGGTGAGCCTCCGACCAGTCGTGGCCGGAGGATTGCGTGAATCTTGCCAGCTTGTAGGCATCCAGCACGGCTTCCCTGACCGCCGCGCTGTTTTGCATGGGAAAAAGCCGTGCGCGCAAATGCATTGCATCAAACACCTTCTTGGCCCGTCGCACGTGACGGTTAAAGGTGATCAGCGACACTTTGCACCCTTTCATTTTGTGCCCCGTGCTGGTCATCAGGGAGTCCAAGTGGTCACCCGCCATAGCCGTGCCCTCCTCTAGCGCCATGTTTGACGGTTGACGCAGTTCGCCGCAATCAAATTTGTGAGCGTTCTTACGAATGAGTTCAACCCATTTGAGAACGGTGCTGTGCTTGCGCATTGTGTTGAAGCACAATTCCCCATTTTCTTGCAGCAGGTCACAACAGTTCAAAAATACGGCAGCTCTCCCCAATAGAATCCCATACACCGGGTGGTTGCGCACAAACGACAACGCCACCCTTGGCGCCCAAGACGTGTTATTGCCAACGACTTCGATCCTGTCGGATTGCATGTACGCCGGAACGTAAACGCTCACTTCGTATGTTGCAAGGTTTTCACCGTGATCTTCTGTTCTAACCGTATAGTTGTCGCGGTAGAACTGCGGGCTGGCCATGGCACCGCCGTCGTTAGGACCAGCCCAGTCCGAAACGTGGGCGCTCAGGCGTACGAAAAATAATCAAAGTAATACTAAATGCGGCTAGAAGTTGCAAAATTGAACCCAGGAGCTTGCAAGCCAAGTCGAATACATATGATCATCGGTAAGCGGGGTACGGGAAAGACGTCGCTATTGTTAGATTTGCTGTATCGTCACCGTGACATGTACGACTTTGGCATCTGTGTGTCTCCCACGCAGACAACCATCAATGACTTTCGACGCATTATGCCCGAGACCTTGCTCTACGAAAGTTTTGACCCATCCATTGTCGCTCGTATCATTCAGATGCGACAATCGACTATTTCAATCCAAAGCCGTGCACATGAAGGAGCTGTTCTTTAATGCAAGGCACATGTCTCTCACCCTGTATTGCTGCTTGCAGTATAGCGTTCTGCTGCCCCCGGCGCTGCGCTCCAACGTCGACTACATGTACGCCCTGCGCGACACGAATGTGGAGAATCGCAAAAAGCTGTACATGGCGTACTTTGGTCACTTGCCAAACTTGAAAAGTTTTGAGCACATTTTCCATTCGTGCACGCAGAACTACGATTGCCTCGTCTGTGACAATACCAACAGCGCCATGGCTGAGCTGACAAACACACTGTTTTGGTACCGTGCACAAGCAGAACTGCCCGCCTTCAAGCTGTGCGACCCGTGGGTGTGGTCGCTTGACACCCAGTACGGGGTCCCCGTCGCTGAACAGGAGGATTACGCGGCTCCTCCTCCAGCGCAACAAGACCAGGTAATTGAGTCTGTGCGCAAGGTTGACTAAGATATTGGCTCAACTGCATCAGCGACGGCCACGAACCGCCAAAAGGGCGTCATGCCATTCAAAAGGCGTTGTGCCCATGCAGCTGGCGCAGCACGTGCATAAGTCGGACCACGTCGTTTTGGTGGCAGACGAATGCTACTCAAACTCATCCGAATAGTGTACAGCGCGGCCATTCAACAAGGCATCTATGTTGCTGAGCTCATCATCTTCAAAAGGCATCTGTGTATAAGGGTTGAGCTCCAACCCTGCCGCGGATTCATCCATGCGCGCCAGCGTGTTAGTCGAAAGGCACTTACCGTGGCCGAGTGATAAAAAGTAGCCATCCTCGAGCGGTTCCATGGTGACCGAGTCCTCGCCTTTTTCGCATAGCCGGCGTGCCTGCTCAGTCGCTGCACCCCACACCAAACGGACCATCTGGTTATAAACATTTTGCCCCATTTCTGCAATCTGGTCATAAACAGGGTGGGGTACGTTTATGTGCCTGTACACCAGAGGAATGAATATTAGCAGGTGCTTAACGACTTTCTCACCTTTTCCCTCTTTGAACCCAAGAAGTACTAAGGTGGCAACTGACAGTAGGGCGAATTTTGTGGAATCGTTTTCGATTCCAGTCAGGCGCCCAATCGCTGCCGAACAAAAACTCAACATTTTGGCCTGTAATTTACCTGTGAACATCAGGGCGGGGTCAACGGTATATAGAAAAATTGTTTTCAATGTTATCAGTATCAAATTTCCAAAGAACGGAAGTAGTTTGTCAAGTATTTTTTTACCGGTATATTTGAAAATCATTAACCCAAGCCCTGCTTTCGAGATAGTTTCCATTACCGTATCGAAATCTCGGGCACCGCGTTCAATGTCTTGTGACGAAGGCCCTTCTTTTGACTCCACGTCTACCGAACCCGTCGGGTGTAAGATCTCTGCTGTCACTTTCGACGCCGCTGTCAGGGCGGGAGCAACGTTTCTCGCCACAGGGTCCGCGCTCCGCTGGCCCATGCCGGTGCCCACCAGAGTGGCCGCGAGTAATTTCACCCACCAGGCTTTTGTCATGTCCGGCTTCTTTTTTGTCATTATATCTTGAAGTTGATCCACGCTGGAAGCAATTCCCATCACATCCCAATAGCCGCGAGCTTTGGTTGGCATATCGCCGTACGTTTGTTTGTAGGCCCTCGTCAATGAGTCCAGGTCACGAGGCCCGTCGTAGGCGTACGTGCCTCGTCCGCGAGTGTCAAAGATGAGCGTAGGATACCCTTGCACGTTACTTTGCACAAAGTTGGGGGCGCTCGCTTGCATCGCCGACGATCCATCGGACGCGTTGTACTGCGTAAACGTGATGTGGGGGGCGGACGCCGCCAGCGTTTGATACGCCGGCATGAAGCGCTGACAATGGCCGCACCACGGTGCATAAAACAGGACGACCCGATCCGTCTGGCCAAAAGATTGCAAGTCGGTGGCTGCAAGTTCTGCAACTGACATCTTTGTTTAGTGAAACTATATTGAGCATGCCGACATTGCCAAAATACCAGACGTAAGAAATGGACACGCTAAAGTATGGCACGGTGTTGTTGATTTACACGCTTTGTGTTTGCTGCCTGTTTGGGTACGTGGTTGCGGGTCCCAAGCCAACTGTGATTGCGGACGACGACCCGTAGCATTACGAGCTGTTGTTAACCACGTCAGCGGCGGCACCGGCGTCGTTGTCAGCGTGAGTGACAAGCCGTAGCCAGTCTTTCCCCACTCGCAACTGCTTCTCCGGAAAACCGCATCCAGCAATGATACCATTGGAGGCGCCCTTCTTGACTCGCCTGGCACCCCACGATGCAATATCCCAGCACGAGGGCGCGCCGGCGCGCGCGCTCTCCGACCATCCCCACGAACATGCGTTGACTTGCGGATCACAAAGGCATTTCTTGGTGGTGTCTCCTTTGCATTGACACAGGCATTGCATGCCGTTGCAGCATTGTGTATTATAGACAGACTTGTATTTTTTGCCAACATGCTGCTCGCATGGACACGCCCCGTCGACGCACTTTGTGTAGACAAACGGGGTCGTGATGCCGTCAATCCAATCGCAGTTGGCGCCTTGACAAGCCGCTTCGGTGGTGTAGGTAATACATTCGTCCGGCTCCGCCATCGTGGCCGCAACGCTCGTCCAATCTCCCATGGTCGAGAAGGAACAAAGCTGTTCAGGACATGCGTAATTGGAGTCGCCGACGCGGTTTAAGGCTCCTCCGCGCCACTTGCCACAGCTTGCCAGGTTGTATTGGGGGCGCACGCGCAGCTTTGCCACGCACTGCAGGCTCTCTTTATGGTTGTACTTGATCCACTGCCACCCTTCGGACTGATTGCGCAGGCAGTCATCCACGGTGGAGAAGCGGTGCGCCAACACGGCTTTTTTGCAAGCCGCCGTTTCCAGCCGCGTCGACACGTAGCTGTTGTTGTAGTAGAAGTTGGCAAAGGGGGCTGTTTGGGCAGACGCTTTGGGGCTTGCTTGCAGCGCGCGCGTGGGCTGCGCTGTCTCTATATAGAAAAACATCAACAACGCCGTGGCAGCAATGAGAGCCGCGCAAATAACAACAGAGGAAGGCATTTTATGAGTTGCTACATATTATTGCGACTTCCGCGCGGCCTTGCGTTGGTTTATGCTCGACGCCTGGGAGGGAAAGGCATGCCAGCGTTTTCACCATAATAGGTATAGCCTTTTTTGCCACGATACTGGTATTCTTCGCACACCGTTTCATGCGCCTCACCGTAAGGAGTCTTAGACCAACAGCTCCCACGAATGGTCTTGTTGTTGTCAATGTCAACGCCGTTCAAAGAGCATTGATTTTTGAATTCACGGTATTCAAGCTGGTCGATCGTCACCAAATCATCGACCTCCACAAGATATGAATGATAAAGTGCCCATTCTGCGCCTCCATTGTTGCCATCCAGCCGTTTCAGAGTCTTGTTTGTTGCTTCACAACAACGTTGGGAATCTGGCGCACAATGGCCGACGTAAATCTGTGTTTCAACTCTGTCTTTCGTAAATTCTTGGATGCTTTCGTCGCATACTTGCCGATGCGGTACACCAAACGCATCTGTACAGTAACAGCCGCCGCGCACGTATTTGTTATTCAACATGTTAATGTTGAGGTCGCGGCATTGATTCTCCAATGCAGTTTGTACGTAAAGGCCAGCTCGATACGCAGGGATTGGTTTGATGTCGATCTTGAATTGAACAATGTTGAATTTGGCACTGAGATGATTGAAGACGTCGTTATTCACGTTGTTCCCGTCAATTTTCCAAGCGTCGGAATCCTTGGGACACGTGAAAACGTACGCAACAGACGGCGAGTTGACGTTTTCGGAATCATTTTCTTCCGACAACCTTTTGCTCACCAACTGTATCCTCCAAATAACCAGCAATACCATGTCGTCCTGAAGTTTGCGGGTTCGCTTTTTGACGTAAATACGCATGCGTTTGGTTTCGCAAATGCGCTGACGTGTCGGCGCGCGCTGATCGTTGTCAAGGTTGTCGTTCGCGTCTCGGGTTCGCCGCCCCGCGACTGGCGGAAGATCATCGTCCCTGTGGTCGTCGATCCGCTCCGAGTCTTGTAGGGCTTGTGCATCGTGAAAGTCATTGATCTCTTGGTTGCTCTCAGCGGCTACAGCCGAGCGGGCTTCGTCCATAGTGCTCCGTCGACCTCTCGTCACAATGAGCTCGTCGTCGCTCTCGCTTTCCGTGTCGCTCGGTTCAAAATCTTCATCGGTAAAGTCGTTTTCTTGCGGAAACACATCTCCTGCGCGCATGTCGACAATTCGTTTTCTCCACGCATTGTCGGCAGGCAACCTTTTTTCTTTGCAAAACTTGCTCCACGTTCCTTTGGTTGACCTCTCAACTGGGGGAGACACGTCGGGGATCTCAAACAGCCGGTTTTTGCTATTACTAGTTGGCAGGTACGGCAGGGCATCAATCGCATTGTCGAATACTTGGCGTAGGCTTAGGCCGGGCTCGACGCTGTCTAGCAACAAGTCGGTCATCTTTTCTATCTCTTCGTGACTCCATTTCGTCATCCTGAACGGTCGATTGGCCGCTTTCCTGCATGCAAATCTGTTCCTGCATGCAAATCTGAAAATTGATCTTAAACTCAAAAAAAAGCAGAATTATCTGAGTGGCTGTACAGTTGTGGCTGCTACGGCGACGCGGAGGGCACCGCCGGGGTGACAGGGGGAGTGAGCGGGGCGGCGCCGCGGCGCAGCGGCCTTGCAAACTTTCCAATAAGAAAGGCAACCACGGCGACAATCCCCACAACGACGTAAAGGGGAAGCAGCCAGTACGCCACCACCAGACTCAAAGCCGCAGCTAGCAAGCTCACCATCCAATTTGGCACAAACATGTTTACTTACACTCACATTATTGGATTTCGTCGTTGGCACACGTCTATGACAATGACTCCGTTGCCCACGTAAGTCATGACAGCGACATCTATGTTATTGAGAACGCAGCTTGCAACGATTCCCCGCACGTTTGCAATGTTGTCGCTCCAGGTGCCGATGACGGGCGGGGATGCGGGCAGCACACAGCTTAACGTCCCACGAAGTCGGCGCTTGATAGGACGATACGCGTTCCATGGCCGCGAGACGACCGCGACGCCACCGCATCCTCCGGCATACACAAAACACTTGGTCAGCGAGGCCGTGTGGCGCGCCCAGACAAAAAACGTAAAGGATGTAGGAGACGCATCGGTTGGCATTGTCAGGTTGGCCACGGCAACCTTCGACGGACAAACAGTCCACAGTTTCGTGACAAGCCGCACCGGCACGCTGCCGCGGCTTACGGGGCGCTGTAGGCAGGCGACGGGGCGTGCCAGCTCCATGCCAACGGACTCCGCTTCGATGGCGGCTTGGCGATATGTCGTGCCAGGCTCCGTGCCGAGGACGTACATGCAACGTTTGCAAAACACAAGTAAAAGGTAAAGATGGGCAGCGTTACGTTGCCCAAATCAATAGATGCCAATACGGTGTTGGCGGTGCTGGGTCTCTTGTTCGTGCTCCTGATTTCGTGGAGCGTCACCTTTGTAATGGCCGCAACTTCAACTGATGCGACGAACCGTTCACCCAGTGACGCCAACGCCGCAAGGGTTGCCAAGTACAACCAGATATCCCTGTGCTCAGCCTTGTTGGCCATCCCGGTGGCATTGTTGGCCACGGCGATTGCCGATTGACTCATCGGCGCCTTCCGCCGCCGCCACGATGCCACATAACGTAAACAGTAAGTATAGCTTGACGATTTCCTCCTTGCTGTCCAAGAACGTGCCGTATTTGTGGACCAATGCAGCTCTGTCCATGTCTAAAGACATTCGCGAACATCTTTTTAGCCTTGCGTGCACGTCGTCCATTCTTTACGACGGCCTCAACTATTAACTAGAGGTACTCACCGCAGAATGTGCACCGATGTTGCATTCGCTCGTGTGGCTCCCTGAAACTGTCGATGCGCCCATGCCCCCGGTCAGCGCACAGACGTATGCAGCGCTCCTGCGACATCTCCACTTGGCGTTCCCACGCCAAGACTTGATCCCGCGCCTGCTGCAGCTTTTTTTTCTCCGCGAGCCAGCGCGCCCACAACTGCCACCGGTCGTCGGTGTTCATTTTCGTATGAACAAGGGAAAATGCAACGATGACATAAATGCATAATTACCCGTAGCGCTGCTGCCAGTCGGGATCACAGCTGGTCACGTCGATAAGCGTGTCGTCGCACGTGCCTTCGCTAAGGACCCCTTCGCTTTGCAGGTTCACATACATGGGAGGGTTTGATGAAGGGGCCACCACGACGGAGATGGCAAACATATTGGTCCATCCAAGCTGCGGGTTGCGACGCAGCGCCGCGTTCGCCTCCGCCGCCCCGGGGACGCGTTGAGCCGCCAGCACACGCAGAATGTACAGCATGTAGTCGGCGTGCGATACGACGGCAACACGCGCCGGGAGTTTGTTTACCGTGGTAAGCAACCAATGAACAAAATTTCCAAAATTGGATCGAAACATCTCGGGGGGGAGGTGTACGTCCCGATGTTGGACCGTCGTGTGCACTCGGCTTGCTGCAGATTCGCCATATCGCCGGCGAATGCGCGCCACTACGTCCGAGGCCGACAGGTGCAAATCGGGGGTGTGGTTTTCGGCAATGAATGGCGCAAGAACGATTGGCTGCTGCGGAAAGACCGCCAAAGCGGTTTCGATCGCTCGGTGCAACGGGGACGCGAAGACGATATCGGCCCGTTGCCACGGAACTCCTGACTGACCGACCGACTGTGCGGCTTCTCGTCCAAACACAGTCAGGTTGGGATTGATGTCCATGCGGGCATCCATATCAATGTTGCACTGTTGCCGCAATTTTCGCCGCGCGTTGTTGCAGCTCAAAGCATGCCGAATAAAAGTAATGGTGCAAGAAGACATTTTTATAATTGACATTTGTTTACTTCGTGTACGCCTTAGACGACTGGTAACTACTTGAGTCGATCGTCGTAATTATTAACGTCATCGAGACTCGGACAAGAGTGCAATGTCGTCTTGAAGCTTGCGCATGTCATGTCCAACACAGATGGTGACGTCCAAATCGCGAAGCAAACGTCCGAGCTGCGCGCACGCCCGGAAGATAAGTGTGAACTCAGGGTTGAGTTCGGCCGTGTACACCTCCGTATGTTGAAGCAGCTCCTCGATGCAGGGCATTGCCGCGCAACGACTGGGCTCCATTGACCAGAAAGTGAGTTGTTGAACAGTCATAAACTCGCGCACCTTGCCCGGGACGCCCAGCCAATGGAAGACCTCGCCCAGTTGCGATGCTTTGTCGGTGTGCAAGCGATGCAACCATTGCATCTGAGTCTTTCCAAGGTCCATCGCGCCGCCGGCATCCAAGAGAACTATGCCTCCGTCGCTCCGAACCACAAAATTTCCAGGGTTGACGTCTCCAAGCAACAGCCCGTGCAAGTGCATTAAGTTGAAGAAGCAGATTACCACTTCTTCGCAACACTTGTTCAACGCGTCGGGGCAGGAGATCTGGTCAAGGGTCACCCCTGTTTCGTGAGCGTAGACGAACGCCTCTGGCGTGCAATGCGGTATCAATGCCTTGACGCTCGCTACGTGTAATCGGGGGTGTTTGAGGTTGAGCAACGCGCGGTTTAACTTTAAAGCCATTCGAAGCTCGCGCCGCATGTCTAGCTCATTGACGACGGCCGTCTCAAAATTGCTGAGGTGATCAGTGAGCGTGCGGTTCATCCACGAGCCCATCACGCCAAGCAAATGTACCAAGCTACAATCCTCGGCCACTGCTTTGGACACGTGTTCCGGCACAATTTTGACGCAACAGGCAATGTCGCCAATCTTGCCGACGTAGATGTTTGAGACCGATCCTGCGTATTTGGGCGTGTCGCTGTTGGACACAAATGAAACGGGCAACGCCTCGCGCTCACGCCGGCTTATTGTGAGTAAAGACACGTCAATGCGGCTTGGCGCACTGTTCAAAAATTGATTTGCTTTGCCAACCAACCCAATTTGCGCCGAATCTCCGCCCCATCCCCAACGCCACAGCGCTGCAAACGACTGCATTTGTATTGTCGGGGAAGGAAATGGAGACGGGGTTTGCAAATCCTCCAAACTTTGTTATTCACGTACAAGCACGCGACCTTTACGGCAATTCCAAAAAACACTACGGGCCTGAAAAGGCCATTTGCTTCCGCTGCGGTGAGCGTGGGCACGTGCGCGACCAGTGCTTTGGATTTAGAGTCAACATGTGCCCCGCGCGTACGGCTTGCACCAAAAAAAATTGCATGCACGCGCATACGAAGCGCGAGCTGCGCACGCCGTCCGTGGAACGCTGTGTGCGGGTGGTCAAGGATAAGAGGACTGGCGTGATTCATTGCATCGGGTGTGCTGGAAATCACACGTTTCGACGCTGCCCAAACAAGGTATGCGTGCTGTGCAACACCGCCGGGCATTGGTATGACGAGTGCCCTAGGCAAACGACGCGTTCTGCGGATAGCCCAGCTCGCCAGCCTGCGTTCTAGAAATCATTTTGTAAAGCCCCTTCCCGTCGGCGTTCGTCGACACCAGTTGATATGAGCGTTTCGGACCCGACGCGCCGGGTTTCCGGCGGTAGACTTTGATCTCATAAGGGTGGTCGTTGCTCACGGTCACCCGCTGGCGCGCATGCATGTCGTAAAATTGCAACAAGCCCATCTTGGATTTGGATTTGAGAGCCGTGGGAGCAGCGGCGGCGTCGTCAGACTCATCGGACGCTTCAGACGCGCTCTCCTGATCCGATTCGTCGGTCTGGCTCGCGTCCTGGCTCTCGCTGTCGGACTCGAAGCTCAATTCAGAGCCGAACGAGTCGCTGTCAAATTGCGAGCCCTCGCTAGATGCGATGCTCAATGCGTCCTCCTGCTCTGTTTGATCGTAAGGAATGGAAATTTGTGGGCTGGCCATTTGAATCAGTTGGTTTATAGATGCCACTATTTTTCCGTCACCCGAGCCCACGTCGTTCCATCTCACGGTCAATCATCGATTGATCAATCTTAGGCTCAACCTGATCTGACTGCTGCAGGTCGTCCATCGCGCGCCGCCGCGAAGCAAGGAAACTGACGCAAGCTTCCCCCGCGTACACGTGCAGCTCCGTTTCACCCGCGTGCACGCACAAAGGCGTCCCCGTAAGCCAATCGGGAAGAGGCTTTTGCAAATCTTGCACGTAGATCCTGCGCTCGCTCCCGTCACCCGCTTGCAGGACCGCCTCGCACCCCGCTCTGTTGCTGCGACTCAAGTACACGAGCACGTCTCCCCTTTGCATAATTTTAAACCATGGCGAAAATAAATGCAATGATAACAAGACGCGCCTTGCAAGCAACGCTGACCATTCAACGATTCTACCGAAGCCGAATTGATCCAATCCTTATGGTATTTGTGCGCGGTGAGAACCGTCTTACGATTGACCGTGGTAACGCGCGCTACACGTATGACGCAGATGCTCTGTGGAAGTACCTCTGGGGACACACGGGCGACCTGTGCTGTCCTTGCACAAAGGTTGCGTTTACGCAGGCTGAGTTGCGACGTTTGTGCATGAAAGCGCAACGCTCACTGTTGTCTTGCGAGCGACAATGCAAGCATGACGCCTTGATACGCAACATGGTGTCGTGCCTGTGCGCAAAGGTCAATGCACGTAAGGAGACACCGCAAAACCACACGTCTATGCTAATGTTGCTCGATATGTACACCGAGTCCTTAGAATTGCAAGAGACCGATCATGGTTTGTTTGACATGCTTCCACCAGACCAACAGAACGAGTCACCTTATATATTGCAAATGATCCGCCACACAGTGTTCTTCTTGCAAGACCAGACCTTGGCCGCCGTTGTCCACGACCAGTGGGATGCGTTTGAAACTTGTATTCGACACCTGGGCATTTTGTTGTGCAAGACGGTAGAGGTGCTTGTGGAGACGGCTTTACAGGTCGGCATTCCGTTTCTGCTCAATGAGCGCGAAGGCAACGAGGACTTGCAAGACTTTCTACGAAATGGACAAAGTTGGGGCTTGCACGCGGTGACATGCCTACAAAAGCGCGTGGAGCGTATCGGACGCGACGCGATGCTGCACGGGGCTTTACACGCGCTAGAAGCTTTGCACGATTGCCTGAAACACAAATGGCTCGAAAACCTGGACATGGTTCGTTATGTATCCGCTAAGGTTACGCAGGCATCCTTGACCGGTGTGGAGTGTGTCTTTGCCTATCGCGTCCTCTAAGATGACACTGCGCTTGGGTCAATTCCTACGCGCGTGTGCAATCGTTTCAAGTCCTTTTGCAGCATGACCTGGCCGCTAGCGAACACATTGAGCAAATCATTATTGTGCTGCATGACGCCGGTCTCGCCATCCACCGCATCAATAATATGCTGTCTCTGTGTTAACGCGTTCTCTACCATTTGCACGTCCTTCTCGTAGACAGTCATGCGCGTGCGCATCTCTTCTTTTAACAAAGTCAGTTGCGCGTACTTTCTTTTGGCGACGGCGTCCACTTTTTCAACTTCAGCGTCAAAAAACACCGACCGATTTGAGGCGATGGCCCTTTGGAGCGACGCTAGGCGGCTGTATTCGTCTGTCAGCTCCGAAATGGCCTGAGCCATGTGATCAAACTTGCTCTGCGCTTGGGCGGCACTGTTACTACTATCCATTTCTCGGCATGCATCAAAAAGATGGTGTACGTTTGCACGCACATGATCATTCACTCTACCCACGCCACGTCCGCGAAAGCCGCTACGGCTGCGCCTCCGACTCAGTCTCAAGTGCCACAGAAGTCTCCGTCTGAGCTTCCGTTGCCTCTTCAATCGGCTCAAAAGTCACGTCGCCAGGGGGCGGGCTGGTGGTGTTGTGCTTCGCCACCTTAGCCCCCTGCGCTGCAGCTGTTGCAATGTTGTCCGAAGGTGGAGAAACCCTCTCCTGTTGACTTTCGGCTCGCAACTTCTCAAGAATGTCCACATTTTTTTCTTTAATGACATCCGTCTGCGACGGCTTGTTAAACGCTCGATACATCACGTACATTAGCAATACAACGGTACCCACGACAAGCATCACTCGCATTTTGGATGGCTCGCTCGGGCTGGCCGCCGGTGTTTGCACAACCGTATGCGACACGTTTGGAACGGCAGCCGGGGGTGCGGTGGGCATGACCGGTGGGACCATTTGAGGCTGTGGCGGCATGGCGGCGCCCTGTGCGGACCAAAGGTGCTTGTATTGATCGGTGAGACTGCCCATTGAAACAAGTTTATTGAAGGGACACATATAATCGAACGCAAATTTTACGCATCAACACAACTACATATTTGTCACATTAAATACAACTTACTTTCGCATGCAACGAACTCAGGCTGCCGCATCCTTTTATCAGCGACGACGCTTCCGCCACATTTGGGCACAACTACACGCTAAGGCGGCTGATGTGGCCATGGGGGCGTCGGTGGACGAGCTGCGCCAGAGTTTGCAAACAGCCGCTCGAGCGCTTAAGCCGATGTGCGCAGTGTGCTACAATCACTTCAACGAGTCTCTTGTTTGGATTGACGATTGGCTGGCCTCGTCCCCGGAAGCTGCCATTATTGTGCTTCGGCGGGTCTCTTCGCCTTCGCGCTCTTCCTTTCCCTCTTACTCGGAGGTTGTCGAAATCTACCGCCGCGGATTGAGTGACGGTTGGTACAGTGACTGCGCGGCCTGTCAGCCGCCGAGGTAAAACAATTCACCGCCGCACATAAAGGTGCATGCCGGAGAGAGACGCAAAGTTTATGTTAGAAGCGGTCAATGCCTACATTACTCGCCACACTCTTGGGTGGGACGTTGAGTCACAGCGAGCCCTTGTTTGCACCTGGTGCCTGCGTCAGTGCCTGCACAAGACCGCCAGCAAGCGGGACAATTGCTTCGTCTCGTGCGTTGACCCGGTTGCGTGCGAGGAGACGACGTACGGCTTGTTGGACGCGTCGGATGACCGCGCGCGCCAGTACATGCAAAACTTGCGTGGGCCGTCGCAGCACGTCTCCAACAACATGTTATACAGAGCCCACGCACAAGCGGTTGGCATGTCAGGGCGAGGGGGCCTCCCTGCCAATTTGCAGCGCACGTTGACGCTGGTCATACTTGTGTGTGCCATATTGTGCGGGTTTGTGACGTTCGGCGTGATTGATCGGAACTTTGGGCGCCTCTTATGACGGCGTCGTTCGTTGCACGTTGCTTCTCTCTTGCAAAGCAGCCAGTTTGACAAGATGGGTGCCATTTTTTTTTACCTCGTCCCAGACCTTTGCCCACGGAAGTGACGGGTGCGCTTCTTTGACGGAGGTGGCAAGCGTGCGCAGGCGGTCCTGTTGATTTTGGCGGTAGTTCGCGTGCGGTTCCTGTTGGCTATACAGCAGCTGCGTGACGGACATTTCCGCGCACACATCGTGTGCCCGAACATTCGCCTGATCTTCAGAAAAGTGTTGGGCAAGGGCATACCTCCATGCCAGCTTTGAGTCGTCTCGCACCGTCAGTGATCCAGGAAAGCGACTCAGAACGTCTTGCAAAAACGCGAGGTTCTTTTCACAGTTTGCGCGCTCATCGGGCAACAGGTCGGCGATTTGAGTCGAAATGCTAAAGGATTTGCTAGTCATGGGAAGGTGCGGTATTTGAGACAACATCTCTATTTTAGCCAGCGAATGTTTTCAAGCTAGCAAAAAAAGCAAAGAACATGAGCAACCGTCGAGTCATGACGTCGGCCATTGCTGGAATGAGTGTGGCCGATGTGAGGAAGAATCTCTCGATCATGCGCAGTCGCTGGGACTCCAACACGCCGGAGCAGCCTTTTAACAGCGCCGCCATGCTGCTGGCTGTGTCCGCCGGCGGTTTTGCCTACAAGTTCGTGATTGGCCACCACATCAAGCGCCACGCCAAGTCACTAAAATAATTTCAACGGCCAAGATCAATGAACACCAACAGCGCATTTGCCAACGTTGTGCTGGTCGTGCTCGGTATTGCGGTTTGCACTTACTCAATGTGCATAGGAGTCGACAGCTGCTGGTCCAACCCGAACGTCGGAAAGGGCAACAGCAGTTACTGAATCACTAGGAATGTTTGTGTTGTGGTTGTGTAAATAACAATGCGGATCGTCGGGTTCAACAATCAAAGCACACAGTGTTTGATAGCGGCCGTTGCATCGATGCCCCCGGAAGCATTGAGCGTCGTGCGAGAAATCCGTTCGTTTGACGCCGTTCTGCCGGAACATCGGCGACCAATTTACGGCGAATTCGAACGCGAATACCAGCGACCGTGGCCCGGATCCAGCCCCGACTCCAACTACGGCGCCCTGAACTGGAAGGGCTTTGTCTACGTGAACGAGCACCACGCCCTCTTCAGCTCCTTCTGCCAGGCAAACAATGTAGCGCAGATCGTGGCGCTGCTAATGCACGAGATCTACCACATTTTGAGCTCGTCCAACAAGTGCCGCAACCAGCCCGAATGTTTGATTGAGCACGAGGCGCTGGCCGCGATGGTGGAGACGGCCCATCGGTCCCCCCAGCGGCGACTTGCAAACAAGCAGATACGCAAGCTGTTCAAGACGGTCTTCCAGGAT
>WLWF01002187.1_pt1 | contig 14559 bp, 30 predicted proteins | sample 6718331 | NCBI WGS metagenome assembly WLWF01 (sample SAMN12718692, study PRJNA515312) | sponge metagenome | isolation source: marine sponge | host: Mycale hentscheli | place: New Zealand: South Island, Marlborough, Capsize Point | collected 2003-05-01
GTTTCTCAGAGCCTATAAACACTGCACTTTTTGACCACCCCCCATAAAAACTACAGCACAAAATATGTATGAATTTGCAAGTGTGTGTTCATTCCCAAGCGTTTTTGTATATGTTTTAGGGTCATTTCTACCCACTAATTAGACAATGTTTGAAGCTTGTTTGGAACTATTGCAAGACCTACAGTATATTTGGAGCGAACCAAATTCATCTCCTCCTCGTGCTGTTGCAACTATATGGTCAGCTGTTAAGTCATTAGAAGGATGTGCTCCTTTCCTGTAACCTTGACAGACATTCCCATAAATTTGTTTATAATTATCCACTGCTCTTTTTCTATACATTCTCTGTGCATAAGATACAGACTTCTTCCTACGAGTATCTTTTTTCTTGCCTCTATGTGCTGGACATTTCCTTTGGTCTGATATGGCTTCACACACATAACAGAAAAACTTAGGCATTAGAGAAAGAAGAGTTGTTCTATATCTCTCATTGGATTGTGTTGATGCAAAAAAATAGGAGAGTTATTACTGCTGTTTTGTTGAACTACATCAAAGAATAAGAACTCTTTAGCCTCACTTGGTTTCATATCGTGTTCATTTACAACAAGAGCAATGACTGTATTCCAATCATATACAGCAACAGTCTTTTCATTATTTACACCCAAGCCAACAAAGGCTTGATTGAATTCAGGGTAGATAATCGCGTTTGGATTAACATTGCCCAGCTCTTTATAAATAGGGTTATCTTTAGCTGTAAACATATGAATGAAAAATGAGAATAGAGTTATCTCAATCCTATATACATACTAAGACCCAAATCCGAAGATATAGATAAATATGGCGTATTTATTGAATATTTTTTTTCTCAGTAAACGACAAGGAACTGAGCGTCTAATCCTAAATATCTATGAAAAACAAAAAATTAGACACTCGTGTTCCCTCAAATTATTCCAAACTCACGAGCCATTTGTTCAGCCTGTATTTGCTCATTGTGTGCCTCATATACAGCCATAGAGGTTTCTTTATCCTCATTTAGTATTTGGATAATTCTTTGTGTTTTGAATTTTTTATAATTCATTAGAAAGGTTTCGTCTTCTCAGTTACTAGTCCATTTTCATACCATTGGACATAGTTGTTTATATCATCACTGAGTTCATAAAGTGGACAGGTTCTAATTATCGCGTTGAACCAACTTTCAAGTTTCTCTTGTTCAATATCGTTATACATCTCTATTGGTAAAGATATTTTCATAATCTCTTTATCGAAACTATCAGCTTGTTGCATACTGGCTCTGTATTTTATTTCTTTTATGTGTGGCATTTATTCCTCCTCTATCTCATTTGATAAATAAGTGAACACTGGGTTTCCATCTGCATCTATGTCACAGATATGAATGCCAGTAAGCTTAACTTTTGACCCTTTTGGTATGGTCTGTTGAACTTTAGGTTCACTCATTATTTTCCTACCTCAACAACAAATACATCCTTCATTGTTGTTTTGTCTTTTTTTGACAACATAAAACCTTCGTTATAGTTTTTAGATAAAGCTATCAAGTCAGCATCAATCGCGTCAACAGCTTCAACTGTGTCTAATTCCACTATTTGTTTTTGTATTCCAAAAACTTTGTATGTTTTCATTGTTTCCTCCTGTATATAAATACTAAGAAGGAAATCCGAAGTTATAGAAGGAGATTACTCTCCAAAGAGATGTGCAACTGAAGTTCTAAGTCTTTGTCGTTGGCGTCTGACACCAGAGTTAGTTAGACAATTCGTGCAGGTTGGAACTTTGTCAGGATATTGTTCAAACATTTGGTCACAGACATCACAATCAACAATAATCTTTTGATTATCGTATCTGTCTTCGTATGGCAATGCTGAACCCATAAAGTGAAATCTAGCAGCGAAGTGTGACATAATAAAGTGGTTTAGAACTTATTCCAAGTAACTAATGAACCCTACTAATACTATTTCATTCAATATGAACCACCTTTAGTGAGTTGTAACATTGTTTGAGTGACTGTTCACAATAATACTGAGAAGTCTGTTGCACCTGTTTCATAGGTCTGTGACATACTTCGCATCTAATCTTTTCTTCCATTTTTTAAATCCTTTTTTTTAAATATCTCCCTAACTAATAATTTCTTATGTATATTTTTTCTTTCTAGGGGAGCGAGACCACCAAAAACACCTAAGTCAAGACCCATATGTAGCGAGAACGCAAGACATTCAGGTCTAACCTTGCATTGATAGCAATACTCCTTTGCTTGTTTATATAATTCAGATACTTTACGACCTTGCATATCTGTAGGAATAAAGATTGTTGAATCAACATCTAAACAGTTTGCATTAGATTGCCAGTCATATTCATCATCCTTGATGAGTTCTATAATTTCAGACAAGGGAAGATAGTCGTTTGTTTTCATATAAGTGAACTTGAGGAGAGGCATAAGGTGTGGCAGCAACCCCTCCTCGCAGTCCTGTTGTTAGGGCATATGGATAAACCCTGTTATAAATTCCATTCCTTTGGTATTTGATGACCACTCTTACCATTTATCCACCAACCTTTAGAAATAAAGCCTCCTTTGTTACCTACAAAACCATCAGCACAATCTTTGTAGTTCGTACATTTAAAATCAGGATGATTTGTTGTGTAGTCTGCTTCTTTTGGGTCAGCTTTTAAACCACGCTGGTCTTTAACACTTGAGCCACAGGTGTCACAATTTAGGTCATACCTAAGTTCTATTGGGTCAGAACCAACTGGTAAATAGAATGCAAACTTAGCAAAAGCACTTTCTATCTTGTCAATAAGCTGCATCACTGTCTCTAGCGTGATACTTTTATCATTCTCACGAACATTGAGTGTTTGTTTCAATTCTCTAAACCCTTCACGAACAATCTGTGAATCAGTTTTACCATCCACCATCAAACACCTCTTCTTCATATAGCTGTTCAAAAGTTTCGTCGTCAATACCATCGACTTCTAATTCAATACCTAAATCAACAGTTTCTTCTAACATTTTATTTCTATAAAATTCATCTAGCTCTATGACTGATGGAGATAAGTCTTCTCCAGCCATTGCTGTTCGTATCATTCTGATATGAGGACAGCTGGTGTGATTGTTTTTATAAGTATGCTTGTGATGTTCACAACTTAGATTGCTTTGTTCTAAGACTGGGGGACAGGAGTACCAATCACTTCCAAATGGTATCTCTTTGTTAGTCTTCTCAACCCAAAAGGCGTTTAAATTATTTAAATACTCTTCAAATGTCCAAGACTTGTGCAGGTATTTTGTTGCACAGGTTCTAAGCGTTGATAATGGAAAAATTCTAAGCTCTGTATAAATATATGATGAGTCTAATGATTTAAACTTTGGTTTTATAATCTGCTCAATGAAGCTATTTAGTTTTTCCTCATCAGGTCTAATAAAGTAACCTATAAATTCTTCAAGCTGTGTATAGCCTGTTCGTTCCACAAGATACTTTTTACAAGTCCAGTTTTCTGCTCTTAGAATATCTAAGGATTCATTAGCTAGTGATACAGCATCATCGAACTTAGGTACATACAGTCGAGCATTTGGCGAATAGAAATTTCTACCACTTTGATGTACACCTTCAGCCATTTATATACTCCTTTCCACAGAAAGAGCAGAATGAAGTCTCTAAAGGTACTCTTTTGTTTGGATTACTGCAATTGGTAGCTTTACACTGTTTTGTTTCAGGTTTGTACACCTTTTCTCCAGTGAGCTGCTTAGTCCATTGGTCTATAAGATTGTCTATTTTTCTAATGTAGTGTTTCTTCATTCCAGAAAACTTCTTATGGTTTCCATCGAAATTATCATAAGATTTTACATTAGAAACAATGGTTCGTTCTGTAGATGATGCCTTCATAGAAGGAACTGCACCTTCATTAGACACCATCAAGAGATACTCTATCTCTGCTAGTACTTTTTTATCTTTTCTACTTAGCATTTTGACACTCAGCTGTTGTAGAATATTTATACTGGACTGTCGAGAGGAAGTTCACAAAGTTCTTATATGTTTTATAATTACTACCTTCCTCTGACAATCCTTTTTCTCGAGAACTCATTCCACATCTCCTAACAAAGCAAGTTCTAAATCCTGCTTTCTAACTCGTAGTGGTTTCCACTTCTTATTTTGTGGGGCATTAACTGGGATTGCTTGAATAGCACCTCTACGCATAAGACGCTGAACAGTTGAGCGACTCACGCTCATCAAGTCCATAATGTCCTCTACAGTTAACAGTTCTATTGAACTAGACCCAGTGTTATGCCCTGTTGGGTTATCTTCCATAACTACCTCTATCTATCTCGAAGTTGCATTTACAACTTCTCCAAAAATCTCCATAAAAAAAAGGAGACTCAGCAAACAATTCAGAATTACTGAAAGTTTGCTCAACCTCCCTTTTATGTATATATCTAGTGATACAGCACCAAATAAAGGAGACTCAACAAACTTCTCTATATTTTGCAAGGGGAGAACCCTTGTCACTCCAATTTTGTATTTATAGTTTGTATTTTTTCATATAATTTGATGGCTTCATCGACACCATCCTTTTCCCTTTGTTTCGTACTAGCCACCACTAGTAATGTGATTTTTAACGACTGGCTGAGTCGGTTTTATAGACTGGACTGTCTTGCAAGAGCAGAAAGCTCTTAGCTTGTATAATTTGTCTATTCAATTCTCAAAAAGCCAAAAGGCAGTTTTTATTTGCCTAGAACCATTATAGAGGTCTAATCCGAAGATATACCCTATATTGTGGTCAACACCCAAATATATCTATATATAGTGGTTCGTTACATTCAATATTAGTACATATGTTCGATTTATAAAAGATTATCAAAGTAAAATTTTCGCGAAATTATTGGAGGTTATTGTTCAAAATTTGGTATCTTTTTTTTATGAAGCTCTTTGGCAAAAGAAAATGGATTCCTCAAGCAGATTTAGTAAATAGAAAAGATTTAGTTAAATACTGGCAAAATCCTTATGACAAAAAGAAACAACAACAAGATGCTATTTCATTAGAAACTGATATTGATGCTCGTATGGATATTGTTGGCGAGTCATTTTATCAAAAAACATTTATAAAAAATTTTGGTAAACATACTGAAGATGGTCATCACGAAATGACACAAGCTATTCTTATGCCACAACCAAATAATGAACACGATGAGTTCGCTGTTGGGGTATTACTTATGGATGGACAAGTAGGTTATATCGAAAAAAACGATGCTAAGGACATTCAAGAGATTCTTATGAGGTCAATGCACCACACACAAAGATTTATTGTCGTTACAGCCCAAGTAAAAGGTGGCTGGAAAAGGGGCTTGCTTGGTAGAGACAAAGGAAATTTTGGCTTAGAACTACATATTGGAAAGCAAGAACTTATTGATGAATTAATCAATATTATGAATGACCCTAAAGAAGAATATCAAGTAAAAATTTAGAAAAGCCCATCGAAGTTGAAGTGGTTCAAATCACGAAAGGCTTTTCCTGTTATAAGTCTAACTATCAATATTTTCACTTTCAATAGTTGTCTCAGCTTTACTTAGTAAGCTGTCCTGTGCAGCTGATATCTTTGCTTTGTTCTGATTCCCATCTATATAAAAAGTATGAGTAGTGTCATATCTTGAATGACCAGCAACATCCATTAATTCACTAATACTCAAGTATTGAGATAGGTTTGTTAGGTTAGTATGTCTTCCCTTATGAGTACTGAGTAGTTGTTTATCTTTAGGAATACCAGCCTTTGTCTGTGCCTTCCTATAATTAGTAATCCAATAATCAGGTCGAACAAACCCACCAGCACTGTACTGCAATAAATAATCGTCTTTATTGTTTTCATTTTGTGCGTAGTACATTCTCAATGAATCAAGAACAACTTGGATGCTTTCTCCATAAGGAATAGTTCTATATGAATCTTTTTTAGGTTTAGCTATCTCAATAACACCACCTTCTCTTTTTGCTAACTGTTTATTAATAGTGACTTCTTTTGATTGTTCATCAAAGTCAGCAAACTGCAAGGCACAAATTTCTCCATTTCTAAGTCCAAGCAATAAAGAAATACTCATATATGCCCACCACATAATGCTGTCAATATCTTTAAAGGTTCTTACTTCTGAGATATATGTCCCATCAGATTGCTCTAGCGTCTTTGTCACTTCATCAGCATATTTGTCAGCCAACACTTTAGCTCGTTCACGACCTTGTAACTTCTTCCAGTTAAAGTTCTTTGAACGAAAGTTGCCATCGTTATCTGTCCAATAGACCTTCCACGCTTCAGCGTTATCAGATTTCATCACATTAGCTGCTCTTGATTTTGCAGCTGCACGAGTTTTCTTTTTAACAAGTTGTGTTTGGCTCATTGTTGCAAACTTCTCTAAGTTCTTAACAATCTCCTCCTGTGACCAAGTTTTTGTCTTGACCATACGATTAGAGGTATATCTTCGTTCTTTCTCATTAGTCCAACGAGGTGTGTCTTTGTGTGGGTTAGGTATTCTGTCATTTGGATTAATAGCCAACAACCCTTCATTAACAGCAAGCTTCATTGTGTTATTGAGTGCAGCACTAAGACGAATATAAAGATTATTTAACTCTTTATAAGGTACACCATTTTTGTCTTTGAACTTAGCAATATCATTTCTATACCTTGTGCAGGCAACTCTTGTCATTTTCTGCAAAGGAATATCTGCATACCCAAACTCTTTGATAAATCTGATATATTCATCAGGGGAGAAGCCTTTTCTATTCTCCTTGCCCCACGCTAGGTATGCTGTTTCTACATAAGAAAGTAAAGAGACACTTGTCTGTTTAACATCTCCTGAAAGTAAAGCATTATGCTTCTCCACAGCTGAAGTAGTTGCTTCTTTTGCTTCATCTAAAGTGTCAAAAGTACCTATTGGTTTCTTCTGTCTAAGACCATCTACAACCACCGACATAACCCCTCTGTACTTCTTACCTTTTTTATTTTTTACAATATAAGGTGTTAATGCCTTAGCTTTATCTTTATAATTCATCCTTCGTAACCATCCTTTTTATATATTTGGATAAGTACATCCTAAAAACAGAATCCGAAGTCATCGAAAAATCGTGCCGATTTCGTGCCGATATTCTGATTTTTTGTGAGTTTTCTGACTTTGTCAGACCTAAAAACTCAAGTAACATAGGCTTTATGCAACCTAGAAAACCCCTATCGAATTTCGACAAGGTAGATGTCACAAGTTCAAATCTTGTATCTCCCACCACAGTCGAGCTTGATAAAAGGCAACTAACAATTGCTTTTTTTGCACTATCCATACTTTGAGTATAAAGCCCTAAAAAGAAGAAGTGTGTATTTCGTGCCAATTTCGTGCCGATTTGGTGTCTATATCTAGTGTGTGGTCAGAAATAGTCAGAAATAATCAGAAAAATTAGAAAATCTTTATGAATCGAAACTATCTATATAGTGGCAAATCGTATAGGATGCCATCGACCTAATTATGAAAGGAGGTGGAGAAATGAGAACTGAACTAGAAAAACTAAATGATTATTTAGACAATTTACAATTTGAGATTGATAGGCGAAAACTCAGAACTTTACACGACAGAAGTAAAGAAAAACAAACATTTTATATAGAGCAACTGCGTCGTTATATAAACAACACCAAATAGCTAAAAGCTGTATAAAAAGAAAAAACCCTGCACAGAGGCAGGGTCAATCTAATGTATTTCTAAATAATCGTCAGACAAAACAGTTGTGCCAGTGTCACATTGTCTGCAATGGATTTCACTGAGATTTGTATAGGTGTTCCACCTAAGTTCTCCAGTACCTCTATTGCATATTGGACAAAGAAACATAGTTTCTCCTTTGGTTGCTACATATTGAGATAGCCAACTAAAGCACCTACAGCAAGTAGGGCAGAAATAACAGAGTACATTTCAAAACGACTGACTTTCTCGTCAATAATCTCATCAATGCGTTCTTCAAGTTTTTCTAACCTCTGAATGATTAATCCGAGCATCTCTTTGTTCGTATAACCATTGAGGTCTTTTTTATTTGTTGACATTTCTATTTTTTAGGACATTCTTCAATAAACTCATTACTGAAGCAAGTCCAGCGACAAATCCTGATTTCAATAAGTCAGGGTCTCCCATAAAAGCCTCAGCTGTTGCTACAGCTAAGAATGCTTCTAGGAATGTGCTTATTGCTCTTTCGCCTAAATCTTTCCAATCAATATCTTGGAACATATCTTCTCCTTTTAACCTTGTAGCTTGAACAGCAAGTCTGTGAAGTTTGCCTCTAACATATCAAGCTCTTCATCTTGCTCTTGAATGTTTTCTTTGAGGTTCATAACTTCAGCATCGCACTTGCCTTGATGTTCTTTTATGTCTTGGACGCTTGTAAACATCCAACTTGTTGCTCCTATAAGAGCTGTGATTAGAAGCTGGGGTAGCAGCTTCATAAATTCTTTACTATTCATCTTCTCCCTAAAACTGGGTCAGATAGAACAATGAGGCTCGTTGTTCTCCTTCATATAGATATAGATTGAGGACTGAAACCTATATCTGAAGATTCTGACCCAAACCTATATGATTTGTGTCTTGAATGTCTTATTGCATTTATTGCAATACAAGCCTCCAGCAACTGTTTTCTTTGTGTCCATATCAGTTGAGGTAGATGAAGAAGTCATCCCTTCTTCGTAGTCTATAATTTCTAGTGTTACAGCAGCTCCTGCAAGTAGTTCATCCCTGATGAGTGGATAGATGCGTTTATACGCATTTCGACTTGAGCCGATAAAGCCATCTGTTTTGATGTCGTTATTTGTCTGTGAGTCTCCAACAAGAATACATCCAGCAGTATTTTCATCTGTATTGCCAGCGTGAATAAGAATATATTTAAAATTTGGTACATCTTGCAGTTCAAGCATACCTTTATGAAAACCTGCACCATATCTTTTCAATTCTCTTGAGTGATAACCACCAACAGTTCTAAATTGAATGTCATATGTTCCAGCTGGGATTCTTGTCTCTCCCATAACTTTCACATCACGATGTTCGTCTTCTAAGGTATAACAGAGAAACTTTCTGTCGCCCTCAGGATATTCTCTATACAAAACCCCTGATGTAGCATCTACACCTGAATTAATACGAAGCAGCTGTAGTTTCATTAGCTAGGTTTCGGATAGTCTGTTCTTACTTGGTTGTAGTTCACAACATACTCATCCCATTTAGTTGAGTCTTCAAGTATTTCTTTTTCTGTATAGGCTTCCATAAACTCCACCATTTGTGGATAATGTTCAGCTCTATCTTGAGACCATTTTTCGTTTGCCTCAAACATTATGTTATTAGCCAAGTCAATTACTGCCTGAGCATAATCTTCTGAACTAAATTCAGAGACTTCGTTATTAACTTGTTTCATCATTGGTTTAGCATCTTCTATTTGTGCTTCTGCCAATGCAGTTGCTTCATCTATTGTCATTATTTTCTCCTATATCTAAATAGATTTGTTGTAGTCGTTAAAAATTAATTGTGGGGTAGTGCTATTTTTTCAACCCATACAGAGTAAATCGAGAGCCTGTATCTATGTTGCCACTTGAAAAAAAGAACTGTACACCATTTGCAGATTGACTGGCTGAATGCACTCCTGCACCAGTAGAGCCATAAATCAAATCAAAAGGGCTACTGCCTGAAAATTCATTTGTGATGAAATTGTATTCATTAGGATTGTTAAAATTGAAAAGGTATAAAGTCGCATTAGTATTTTCTCCTGTTGCATTTCCACTTCTGTCAAATTCCCAATATGTACCATTAGTATTTGTATTGTTATCAAAAGTATTATCACTTCTAAGACCTTTATTTCCAAAATCATAATTAGAAGTTGTATCAGCAGAACTTGAAACAAGTATTCTTACTCTGTTCAAAACATTATCTGATGTTGGTTTGAGATTAGAAAACTGAACTAAGTACACATTATAAGAACTGTCCCACTTAGCACCACCAAGCTCAACTGTTGATACTGATGATGTTACAGTTACCTCATCTATTTTTATTAATGCACCACTCATAATTTATTGAACTCCATATACACTTGCCTCAAATGAAAATGTGCCACTTGCAACATAATATCTTATACCTGTTACTCGTTCAGCATTGTTGTGAGAACTAATTCCTTTTCTCATAACTAAACCTCTACTTGAGTTGTTATTCCAAGAACTGCTTTGAGTTTGAGAAAAAGTAAAACTAGAACTGTTATAAGGATTGTAAATATATTGTACAAATCCAACTCCCTCTGTACTGTCATCATTAATATAACCACCAGTTGCCATATAATTTTGACCATTACTTCTACTTTCAAGAAAACCACTATCCCAAGCTCTGCCCTCTAAAGTAGCACTTTTATATTCAGTAGCACTAATTACTGTGCCTGTGCTATCTAATAATCTTCTATATAAATTTTGTGAAGCAGAGCCAACTATTTCAAAAGTGGTTGATTTTATACAATACACATCATATTTATCAGTAAAAATATTTGTTATATCTACAAGTGATGTTCCAGTTGAACTGACAGATTTTATGAATTGAAGTTCAGTAGCCATTATTCGTAACTCTTTATGCCATAAAGGGAAATTTCAAAATCAGTCAAACTTCCTGCTGTTGGAAAAACTCTTAGAGCATTCATTGACACTGTTTGATGATAAACTAAACTCCCAAAATACATTACTAAATGAGCATTGAAATTCCAACTTGAACTTTGATGTGTGGCAAAACTATATTTTGAGCTGTCGCCTAAGTTATAAAAGTACATATATCCATTGCCTTGCTCATTTGCATTTGCACCTAATGCACCTAATCTTGTAAAAGCATTACCACCTGTACTTCTAGTTTCGCCATTTGAAGTGCCACTTGTCTGAACAAATTGAATGTCATAATCGTAACTACCACTTTCAAAAGTAGTGCCATTATCATCTGATAGTCTGCAATCAAGCCCTGCGTCACTTGAACTGACAATATTATTTAGTGTCATAAAATGTACATCATAAATATCAGCTTTTATATTTGTAAAATCTACTTGTGCAACATCTGAACTATGAATTTGAGTTTCAATTAATTCTAATTGTCCATAGTTAGTCCACTTATCTTCCCTTGTTAGGTCATAGATATCATTTGCTGAAAAAATTCCTGCATTATTGCCAAAGGATTGAACTGGTATATTTTCTGCTCCGACATAGCCATACTTGTTTGATGTATCTGACATTATTCTCCTAAAACTCGGTAAAGGGTAAAAGTACCACCTGCTATGTTGCCTGTATTAGTTGCCCATTTAAAACCATCTACTTGACTTTGGACTGTCATAACTCCACCACCCTGATTTCCTAAAAGTATTCCACCACCTGAATACACACCTGATTGTTCCCAAGTGATATAAGTATTTTTTGATGAATTGTACGCTGAATAAATATAAAATATTGCATTCATAGGAGCAGTAGTATTCAAAACTGAACCTAGAAAATATTCACTATAAAAATCTGTTCTGTTTGTTAAAGGCATATTGCCAAAACTGGTATTTGTTAGCAATCTTCTTGAAGCCATATCATAATTAGAACTTGAATTTTCTGTACCACTTTCAGTAAACCTACCAATAAGAGCAGTTCCACTATCTGTAAATAAATTATTTATAGAAACCATATATACATCATCACTATCTATGCCAGTCAAAGTTACTGATGAAACTGAACTTGTTACTGTATTTGTTGCTACTTGAACTAGTTTCCCTGCCATTAGCTAACACCTAGCCCATAAATCTCAAATTTGCCATTATCCATATTTCCTGTTTTTGCACTAAATTGAATGCCTGTAACACTTGTATAGCTTTTCTGCATACCAATACTTTTCCACATATAATTTATCGTGCTAGGTGTTCTAAATGAACTTCCCTGCAATGTGTAAAATGTATAAGCTGATGAGTTTGTTGGGTTATATATATACATAGTTATATTCCCTAAGTCATTAGTTCCTGCACCTATATAATTTAAACTTTCCCACTCTGTGCTACTTGTTGATTTTTCCTCTGCCATTGTGTTACTTGAACTAGGCAGATAGCCGCTTGCATACCAATAGTCAGAAGTTAATTCACTACCACTAGTGTTAAGTACTCTGCCATATAAATAATCCCCACCACCATTTGTCATAGTTATACCAGTTCCTTCAATAACATAAATATCAAAATCATCTGTGAAAACATCTGATATGTTTAAAGTATTGACTGCTGAAGTTATTTCAGTTGTGCTTATATATCTAAGATTGCTCATACTAAACCTTTTTCAATCCAAACAATTTTGCTGTTCCAGTGGAAGTACCTGTTAAAGCAGATAATCTTATTGCATTATGTGTTTCAGCAGTTGGATAAGCACCACTACCAAAATTATAATAATTTGCTAATGAGGGGTGTTCATTGAATGATTGATATGTTGCAAAACTATATTGGCTATCTCCTAAATTATAAAAATATACATAACCATTTTTTCCTAAATTAGTTCCACCACTTCCAAAATCAGCAATATTAGCTGATGATGTTGAGCTATCTCCAGCATTAGTATTGCCAACACTTCCAAAATATGAAGCTCTGTGATAGTTTGTCGCAATAAAAGAACTTCCACCATCATTTGATATTTGAGTAATCAAAGCACCTGTACACTCTGTTAAAAAAAACTGCAAAAAATGAACATCAAATTTACTCTCTTGTATTGAAGTAAAATCTACAAACTGAGTAGTACTGAATGTTTGTTCTTCAATAAGTTCTAATGAGCCACCAAGTTTTCCTTCAGCAGTAAGTTCAGCTGTGTCATTAATAGATAGTATTCCTGTATTTCTTACTGTTTGGTCAGCAGCTGTCCCTAAATAGCCATAAGGCATATTGTCCTCCTAAGTTATGTGTAGCCAAGAAACAAAGAGTTCTATGGTGGATGTAGCGTCAGCTTTAGCTTGTACTTTATCCCCAGTTTCTAAAACTAGCTTTGATGTTCCTGCGATTTCAACCGATGTGCCATTAGGCACTGTTAACTCGTGTGTTATTTCTGATTGTCCTGATGTGCCATCAACTATTTCAACAGTTACAGTTCCATCATTGGAAGCGTGTATGTTGGTAGCTCTGACAGTTAAGACAATACCTGTTCCAGTAACAGAAGCAGCTGTGATAGCGTCCTGATATGAAGCAGTTAAGTCGAGATAACCATTTTTGAATGTATTCGCCATTATTCTTCTCCTAAATTATCCAAGTGCAATCACAAGACCAATGTCTGCGAAGCCACCTGCATCTAATAAACTTTGTACTGATACTTTTTTGATGTTGTTGCTGTCTGAAGCATCTGCAATCATAACTTCATCCGAAGCATTGGCTGTAACGCTAGATTGACCTGTAACATCTACATTCACTGTGACTGTGCCACTAGTGCCTCCACCTGAGATACCAGCACCAGCTGTAACCCCAGTTATGTCTCCATCATTTATGATGTCTGAGACTAAAGCTTTCTTTGTTGAGCCATCAGTTACATCTTCAATAACTACATAGTCTGTTGAAACTGCTGTAGCTGTTGAAAGTTCGTTTGCATCAAGTGCGATAGTTACATCTCCACTTGTGCCTCCACCAGACAGACCATTGCCAGCAGTTACGCCAGTTATATCAGCTGTCAGTGATGTGTTTGTCCAAGCTGAGCCATTGTAGTATTGCAAGCCTGCACCACCACCTGAACCAGTTGTGTCTAATAAGTAACAGAATTGACCATTTGTCGGCGAGGTTATGCCTGTGGTCGCATTGTCTCTAGCAGCAGGGTTAGCAAATATATATATTGCCCTGTTAACTAATTCCTGCCAAATATTGACATCAATCAAGTCTCCTGTTGCGTAGTTTGGTTTGTATGCCATTAATTTCTCCTAATATTTACCAAGCTAAGTTGGTGTCTTCGCCTAATCTTGATGAACCTATAATCCAAGCACCAGTTTCAGCACCAGCACTTGTTGATAAGTTCCAACTCCAAGTTTTGTTATTTGCATCAATCGTGTGTCGTATTGACTCAATATGAACTCCGAACTCCATAGTTGTTGCAGCTGGGGTAGGTATCTTGACAGTTATCTTGTCTCCGACCTCTCTACCTAAAGCTTGAACCCATAAATCTGTATTTCCTACAGGATTAACAACGAGACCCTCAACTCTTGGAGAAGTATTCTCAAACTGTGCGAGTCGTTGTTGTGCTATCTGTAACGCATCAGAGTCTGAGACATTGAGCGTGTCAGTAAGACTATTTTGCCTTGAACCGAATTCATCAATTGAATTATTGTTCTGCACTAGTTGTTCTGTTCCACCATCTCTTGTTACAGAGACGATGTTTACAATTCTCGTTTCATCAAAGTTTGTTATGACATCAGAAAAGGGGAGTTCTCCTACACCATTGCCAAATGTTGCATTTGATGCAAACTGTTGTGTTCTTTTATAATTTCTATCTCTAAAGATGGCATTACCATCAGCACCTATAAAGAATTGTCCTTGTTCAGCAGACTCAACCTCTCTTAGT
>WLWF01002190.1_pt1 | contig 14551 bp, 25 predicted proteins | sample 6718331 | NCBI WGS metagenome assembly WLWF01 (sample SAMN12718692, study PRJNA515312) | sponge metagenome | isolation source: marine sponge | host: Mycale hentscheli | place: New Zealand: South Island, Marlborough, Capsize Point | collected 2003-05-01
ATACCATTAGCAACAATATTTGAAAACTTTGAAAGTATGGGAACTGGTTTCCAATCTAAATTAAGATAAGACAAATCGCCATTAATAGCCAATTCATCTTTGTACTTTTGTACACTTTGTTCTCCTCTAGCGTAAAGCCTTAGGCTATGAAAGTTATTCCAGTTAGCAGCATATCTGTTCGACCCGGCACCGCCATAGTTAAACCACTCCTGCTCAATAGCCCTTGATACTTGTAATCCGTAATCTAGCGTAGCTTTTTCAGCATCGCTAACTACCTGATCAGGAAATGGGCTATTAGTATTTGTACTTACATTCATTTATTATATTATTTTTGAAGTAGTTCCCTCGTTATTGTATTTTTTAAATCCTAAAGAATATGTTTTTCTTTCTACCGCTGCTTTCGGATTGTACCTATGCTTGTTGCAGGCCATCAAGGCTAACCCCGAACTTATAGAGGCATCATATTTGGTTCTATTGTTTATATCAAACTTAGCCCAATCTTGTAATGTTCTTTGTAAATAAACATCCCCATAACCATCAATCTTCTCACCTACAAAATCTTCTATGTACGTTTCAATAGCTGATGCGTGCGCTTGTTTTATATCCTCACTTGAGTTAGGTATTCCACCTACTTCTCTTTCTGACACCGACAACTTATTATATGTTCTGTCCGGTCTGTTGATACTGAAACCCCTGTAGCCTCTTCTTTTTATATAGTAGAGTAACCTTGGTTTGTTGTTTTCCGCAAGTATTGGCATGCCATAAAATACCATAGCCATTAGCACATCTTCAAAAAACATCTCAGCCGTTGATGGCCTTGCAATATATTCTAAAAAGAAATGGTTTGGAGGTACATCCTCCATTGAAAATTTAGTTAATCCATGTAAAGCTCCGTTAGAGCCCCCGCCACCAACGACACCACTAATATCGTAACTATCACAACCAAAGGCACCCATGTGTTCATTTCCTGGATATTTAATACCATTTTTTATTATTATATTGTTTTGTTGCGCTTGGTTAGGTACCCACGTTATGTAAAATCTACCGTTTTTATTAGGGTAGAACATTACTTCTGTATCTTTAATACCATTTTTCCATTGAAAGTTACCTTGGGTAACCATTGTACTATTTTTTAGCTCTTCATTGTAATCTATTTGTTGATAGATTTTTGTCAAGTTAAATATAGATTGCTTTGATTCGTCTCTAAACGCATGCTGCTCCGTTCTTGGAAATTGACGATAATATTCATTTAGTGCGTCTGGATCATCTTTTAGACCCTCAACTTCATTTTCCCAATGATTAATAACACCTTCTTCAATTGAAATTCCATGAGGTCCTTCTGTTTCTTTCTTTGGCGTTTCAAACACAGGCCAACCGTATTGATCAATGAAACCCTCGTAGTTCCATTCCATTGGTATAAACAGCTTGTATAAGCCACTTTTAGTTTGGCCATTTTTGTTCCTATTTGCTACGTCAGAACTATCGTATAATTTTTTAAAGTTTTTGCCTCCTTTGTCTAAAGCATTTGATGTTGATCCCATCATACACTTACCAATAACCCTGCTACCTAATCTTAAACAAGTTTTAGTTACTCGCCAGTTATTAAGTATGTTTGTAGGTCTTTCCCATTTACCGCTTTCATCGTGTACTAATAGCTTTAGTTTTTCACCATCGTACGAGTTGTCGCCCGTGTTTTTCCAGTCGACCGTGGTGTCAAGGCCAACGATTTCTTCTGGTACCGCGTTGGAGTCAAGTTTCCTTCTTGTGAATTTTGAAGCGGGAACCCTGTATGCGAGTTCTGTTTTGGGTCGGTCCATTCCGTCCTGTATTGGTTTAAAGAAGAATGGATAGTTAACCGATATTGGTACAACTTTGTCTGTAAACATCTTCTTTGCATCGGGTCCAGATTTGGACAGTATACCAAATCGAGCATCCGAAGATATTGTTGCTTGGTTAACGGTCTCGCCGGAAGCCATGAAAGAAAATCCCGATCGCCTGTTCTTAAGGTAGCACATACCGTAGCATCTGTTATCTGCTTTGCAAGCTTCCCAGAATAAGTAGAATAATCTGTTCGATTCTCGAAAGTCTGGTTGCCCAACATCAATTTTGGACCACTGCAGGTACATGTAATGAGTACCAGTAATATAAGTAGGCTTGTCTTTGTTATAAAACCAAAAACCCTCTTCGCGTCTGTTAAACTCTTCATCAATATACCCATACCACTTTTCTTTAAAAGCATTTGGATATTTTACCCAATCTGCTTCGCTTTTTATTTTACTTAATTCTTTTGGGTATTCAGCAGCTTTCCACTTATTTAAACCTTTGATAGGTTTATTCTGTAGTAGCGGTAATGCAATATGCACTCCGCCAATTAAATATATATCTCCTATTTTACCGGTTTTACTTATAACAACAACATCGTGTTCTTTGTCATAGCCGTATTCCCATTTAGCGTAACGATTTTTTTTCTTAATTGCTTGGGGTCTAATATAGTCTTTGACTATACTATATAATTCTTGTTTATAAGCCATTATTTAGATCTCCCTTCTGCAAAGCCTTTAAATACAGGTTTATCCGAAGTTTTAGTTGCTTCGTTAATCATGCTTTCTTCTTCCTGTATCCTATTTAATATTTCAAAAGCATCTAATATACAAAGCTTTTTAGTAGCGGCAGCATTTTTAAGTCTGTCAGCTGATATATCTTCCTCTGAGTCAACGATCTTTTCCTCTGCTACCTTTACTAGTTCTTTAATTGCTTTGCGCCCAGCGGCTATTATACTCCTCTTCGTTTCTATCGAGTTCATACTTTATAACAATATCATTTGATTTCATACAATACATAATCTGGTCGTCTATAACGAACTCCCACTCGCTACCTGGCGTAAACCCTATTATATCTCCTGGATTAATTCCAGAGCTCTCTAAGGAGCTATTACCTATTTTTAGTATACCAATAAGATCAGCAGTTTTTTGGCTGCTTAAAATGTCTTTATTTTTGACGGGAGCAACAAAGCATCTATCTCCAAATGATTTCCAAGTTTTACTTTTCTTGTATAAATATATTTGATCAATGCTGCAAAAAAACAAACCATCTTTTAAAAAAGATCTGCTGTTCTTTTTAATTCCTTTCGTGTCGTAAAACACCCTAAATACATTGTGGTGGATTACAATTAAATCCCCTTTTTTTATAGAGGTTGCAAACGCCGCCGGTGTTTCAATTACTTCAGCAACATTATTAACATGCTTAAAACTTTCTATGGAGCTATTTGTTACCAAGGTATGCTCACCAACCTTTACTTCATTATCATATCTTTTACCGACTGGCTTTACGATAAAATCATATATACTTCGCATTAATACTCCAAGTCATACTCAACGGATATTGCCATGTTAGAATTAAACTTCTTCCATGGCATTATCTCGTCTTGCTTTTTTATAAATATATTATAAGAATTATCAGACTCTTCAAATATTATATGAGAAATCTCGTGACCGCCGTAAACTGTCTGTTTTACAGAGTAATGCATTGCTTCGTTTTTATAGTCAGCCCCGATACTAATTTTTCTTATAACATTTTCCATAACCTACGCTTTTATTTCTTCGTAAGTTCCGTCAGTAAGATTAATATTAATAGCACCATAAGTAGCCTCAATATCTTTTTTAACCTGATCCATATCTTTTTCAAGCATATTGACTTGGTAGATAGCTTTAGCTTTTTGCACTTCCAATACGCCAATATTAGCTAAATAAGATTGCAGCTCTGTTTGTAGATCTGTTACTTTTTTTAGCTCGTCTTTAGTGATTGCTTTTGGAGTTGTCTCCATCTTTTTTACTTTACTCATTTTGATTTAATTTAATTGTTAATATATATTATTATTTACCTTTAACTGGCGCTTTAACTGAGCCTTCTAAAACTGGCGACTCAACCCCCCCTTTAATTGGAGCTTCTAAAACTGGACCTTCCTTAACTGGGCCCTCGACTGGTTTTGATAATTTAAGTCGTTTCATTACAGCTGCGTCTAGTTCCGCTTGGCTTTTGAAACCGGATAAATCCGAAAATGCCTCATAAAAATTCATCTCCAAAAGTTTACTACCAAACTTATATCCTTCAGGTAAGTTTATTTTAAGTTTTACAGGCTGTTCTTTCACAGGCTGTACTTTATTTTCTTGCTTTGCTTTTACAAAAGACTTAGCTCGATTGTAATTTGATTTATCCTGCGCTAGCATAGATTTTTCTTCTTTAACTTCTTTTTCAAATCTAGGCTCGCAAGGAGGTTGTCCAGGTCCTCCGCAAGCACCTAGGTTTTTTATTCTGTTTAGAGAGGGGTTACCCTTTATTCCGGGTGTCATTTTAAATGCCATAATTATTTTTTTTATTTGTTATATTTTTATTAATTATATAATTACGTGTAATAACGTAAAACTACTCTATTTATTATTATTATTGATTATTTTCCTGCCTTTTTCCCAAGATCTACCCACAAAGTACGCTCCGTAAACGGTAACAAGTAGCGTTTGGAAAATAGGTATGTAAGCTTCAGCTATTCTAAATTCCCCTATATTTCCATCAGCAAATGCTAATACAGAAAATATAAACGTTAGGTATATTAATACCATAGGCCGAATATTTTTTGAAAGAAAACTATCAGAGCTCATGTCTGATTTCCACCTAGCTGTCACTTCTACCTGGGCATTAGCTTCTGCTTTTTCAAGAATAACCTGCAATTGTTTTTTAATCTCAAGCTTTTCTTCTTTGGTGGTAGTTAAACTATCAATAACACTGCCTACTTCTTTAATAAGCCCCCCTGTTAACCATGAAATTATTTTACTCATTAGTTCCTGTATGTCACCTCTTCTTCAGGCATTGTTGTTGCTTTCCGCATTTTCTTTTTAGTAAGCGACTTTGACATTGTCATTTTTTTAACAGGCTCTTTTTTAACAAGAGTCTTCATCATTTTCATTGGCTGCAATGTTTTATGTGTAGCTTCGTGCATCTGAGCAGATGGCAACATTTTATTTTTAACTCCCAAAGCCCCTGCTATTGCGCCTCCTACTGCACTTCCCGCTGGCCCGAACAAAGAGCCTACAACTTGTCCTGCTTGTTTAAATATTCCGTCTGGCATAATATTATTTTTTAGTTGTTCTTTTTTTATTTTTCATTTTTTTCTTATAAGCTGCTGCTTCTTTTTTTCCCTTTGCTGTGTATGCGAATTTTTTCCCTTTTACTGTTGGCATAATATTATTTTTTTTTGGTTGCTTTTTTATTTTCTTTTTTTTCAACTCTAATAGAACGCGTTTCTTGTCTGGCTGCTTTTTTTAGTAATCTTGTTGCTTTTTTATTTCTGCCTTCGTCTACAGCTTTTTTACCTCTTGCCGCAGTGGCATTAGATTTGTTGCGAATTTTTACTGATTTTTTTGTTTTTGCTTTCATTTTTTATTGCGTTTTAAAGATGAAGTTCTTTTACCCATTCCTGTTCTTTTTTTTTCAGCCACCGCTTTTTTCTTTTCAGCTGGGGACATTTCTCTCCACGTCTTGGGCGTTTTGGAGCTTACCCTTTTAGACGGCCGGCATTTTTTGGTCTTTTTATTTTTTGTTGACCCACATGGATTGCCTTTTTCATCTGTCCATTTTTCTTTAAACCATCTTTTTAAAGATGCACCTTTAGCGGTTTTACGAACAGCCATTACTTTCTTTTTCTAGCTTTAGCTTTTCTACACTTAGCAATAGCTCCACTTGCATAAGCTGAAGGAAAAACCTTATAGCTGCCCTTCACTTTATAGTAGCAGGCATCTTTTTTTGATTTTGCTTTTTTCATAATCTTCCGGGTTTAGTAATTCTAAATACAGGTTTTGCGTCCCATCCTTCTCTACCTTTAGATCCTTTAGTTCCTATTTGAGGAGTTTTCATGTACTTACTTAAACACCCGCAATTTGGTTTACTTCTTTTCATATTAACAGTTCCATTTTCTTCTTGCTGCCAACCCTCTTTCTGATTTCCAGCCTTTAGATCTTGCGCAAAATGATTTACGTCTTTTAGCTGCTTTACTGCCCTTCTTAAGTTTTGAGGGCGGTGTAGTTACTGCTGTTTTAAGTTTACTGCCCGGATTGTCTTTACGATATTTAGCAACACCTTTAGCGGTCATTCCCCCGCCGGCTTTTTTGCCAGTACCTTTGCCTTTTTTTACTTTTGCGTAATTTCCTTCTGACTTTTTTCGGGAAGGTGCTTTGCCTCTTTTCTTAGGGGCCGCCTTTTTTTTCTTTTTTTCCGCCATGCTATTTGGTTTTATTATTCCATCTTGCTTCTGTTCCTCTTATATCGTAGTGCACAAAAGTATCATAAACACCTAAACCCCCTTGCATTACATGGTTGTACTCTGCAAGAGTATCTATAACTTTGTATAGTTCGTCGGTAGATATACCTTTAACCTGCAAATCCGCTGCTTTCCCCAATATGTGTTGGCTATTGGAAACTCCACCAACCTTTTTATTATGGGTTTTGCAACGGTATGCGTTTGTTATACCTATTGGTAATTCTATAAAATCACGAAGATATTGTAATTGATTTGCTAGCTTTTCTATATTAAAAAAAACGTCATCAGGCATTTCACACCCACAATTACAATCAAATTCAGATTTTTTAAAATTAGAGGTAATCCTCATGGTAGCGGCCTCTTTTAGCAACTTCGGTTATCGCTTTATATTCGTAAGGCGTTGGGTATTTTAATACCTGTAGACCGTTTGGTCCTCTAGAGCTTCCTGGCTTGTGAGGTCTTCCTTCTTGACTTAAAGGCCCTTCCCATATAGCCTGCTCCCCTTGTATACCTTGTATAGGTGTTTTACCGCCATTGCCATTGTTGTGAGTTATTTTATTTGTGTATTCCATAATTTTATTTATTACATTAAACGGTTCATAGCGTTTGGATCTAACGAAAGTGTTTTAGCTACGCCGGTGTCTGTTAGTGCTCCTATTTTGTCCTGTTGCATTTGAGTAATTGCATTATTATAAACCATGTCTTGCGCGGCTGCTCTGCCCAAAGGGGTTTGAGTATTTGCCGCATTTAAAGCCATTTTAGCTGTGTCAAGTTGACCTGGAATATATCCAAATGTGTTTATCATATTTTTTGTTTTTATAATTATTAAGCCGGTGTTGGTGGAGGTGTGTCTTGAAATAAATTTTTCATAAATATCTTGTTTTGTCTTTATTAACTTTATCAAATGCAGCGGCATATACTTTATCGCTGTAAGATGTTTTTTTCATTATAGGGTTGCGTCTAGTTGATGTTGGTATATCTTCTTCTCCCAGCATTATACGGTACATCTGCTGAATTAAACACTTGCATCTAAAGCTTACTTTATATATGCTGTAGCTTTTATCAGACCCGTTGTAACCGCGCCATTTAACTATCCAGCCCTCTTTAAGCAACCTGTTCCACCTTCTGTTATCCCAAGAATATGTAAGGCTTCCGTCTTCAAAATCACGCTTTCTAAATTGATCTAGGCAATCAAAGTATATTAAAAGCTCTAAATCGGCATCGGTTATACCATTTGTTTTGCAGGCCCATTTGCGTATGATTCTATAATGCTTTAGTAAACCTAAGTCTTTTAAATCGCCGCCGGTTAATCTTTTCATAAAACAAATACTACATCCCCGGTTTTTATAACGTGGAATGTTTCGCCATCTAATTCTATTTTGTGTCCTGCATGTCTGTCGTAGTATATAACGTCATCATTGTTAATACCATCACATTCAGTGCCTGTTGATACCACGGTAGCCTGTACATAGCGGATGTCTTCTCTATGGCTTTCAGCTAAAAGCAATCCGCCTTTAGTTTCAGTTATACCTTCTTTTAATTTTTCTATTATTATGTTTCTACCTATTGCTTTCATATTATCCTCTTTCGTTAGACATAACACAGTTAGTTGACAATATAGTCGAAGCAACTGATGCAGCATTCTTTAAAGCTGATTTTGTAACCAATACAGGATCTATGATACCTGCTTTAAACATATTAACCATTTTGCCGGTCTCTACGTTAACACCCCAATTCTTTTTGTCGATGTTTCGTAAATCAAGCCCCGCGTTTTTCATTATCGTATTGTGAGGGTAGGATAGCGCTTCTAAAACTAACTTTTCTGCCGAATTCTTTGCTTTAATGCTGTTGGCTGCGTTAATCAACGCAATGCCTCCACCTGCAACCACACCTTCTTTGATAGCTGCTTTAGTAGCGCATATTGCATCCTCCACTCTATCTTTCTTTTCATTTAATTCCACATCAGAGTTACCTCCTACTTTTACTATAGCTAGCTTAGCGGCTAACATAGCTAATCTTTTTTCAAGCTTAATTATTTTTCCAGGAAGTGATTCCGTTAGCAGCTCTTCTTTTATATTGGCTATTAAAGCCTGCACCTCTTCTGATTGTTCTTCGCTTATTTGTAGCACCGTGTCTCTAAATGTTGACACAGCTTTAATGCACGTTCCTAAACAAGACAAATCAATCATATCTAAATCATCCCCTAGGTTTTCACTTACAACAGATGCTCCTGTCAACAAAGCTAGGTCATCAAATACTTCTTTTCTGTTTACTCCGTGCGTTGGCGCGGGAATCACATTCACCTTTATAGATCCTTTGTTTTTATTCATAGCTAATGCAGCTATTACCTTAGGATCCACGTCGCCTATTATAAGTAACGGAATATTGTTTTTAATTACATGTTCTAAGACGGTTTGTATTTGCCTGATTGTATCAATCATGGAATCCACTAATAATATCTTAGGATTGTTAAGCTCTGCAGTGCTTGTTGCTGGATTAGTTACAAAATGATTGTTCGCAAATCCTTTTTCGTACTGCACTCCTTCTACCACATCTATACTGGTTTCCCCATCATTAGATGTTTCCATCATAACCACACCCGTTAATTCAACCGCTCGATAAGCATCAGCAATCAGTTCACCCAGCTCTTCGTCATTGTTAGTAGATATAGTTGCGACTTCGTCAATCATGCTCCCGTTAACCGGCTTAGCATTTTTATCCAAATATGCAAGTGCTTTATCTACCACATTATTAATAGCATCGCGTTTTTGCCTGCTAGTAAACTTATCTTTCGACTTGTCAAATTCTTTTAGTATCGCATGCGCTAATACTGTAGACGTCGTAGTTCCATCACCTGCTTCGGCAACTGTTCTTCTTGCTGCTTGTTTTACTAAAGAAGCTCCCATATTTTCTACGGGGTCTAACAACACTGATAGCTCCGCTACCGTCACTCCATCTTTAGTTATTACAGGTATGCCTTGCGCATCTTCAAAAATAACACATTCTCCGCCGCCGCCTAGTGTTGAGGCTACAGCTTCTGTTAGGGTTTCAACACCCTTAAATACTTTGTCTCTACCTTTGTCTCCAAAGCTAAACTTTTTTACTATTTGATTCATTAAATTAGATTTTATTATATAATCACGCGTAATTTGAAAAAACTACGCGTGATCTTTTAATTATACCGCGGTAACAGTTAGTGTTCCGCCGTTTGCTACAGTCACTCTATACCTTGTTCCGTCAGGTGATTTTAATATTATTCCGCTTGCTATTTGCGAAACTTCAACATCGCCGCTAGCCACATCTAAGCTAGAAGCTGGAGTATCCGTTCCAATACCCACGCTTCCGTATAACCTTGTTTTGGTTATATTATCGTCGCCTAAAACAACTGTATTAGAACCTAATCCAACTGCGCTGGATCCTATTACTATTTGATTGCTTTCATTGTTTCCAAGGGGCTTAGTGCTGGCTCCAATAAAAATAGAGCCATCTGCCCTTGTTACGTTGGCGTTGGTAGAATCTAAGCGGCCGGCATTTGCGCCCACGGCTACTGTACCCGTGCTCAAAGTACTATACCTTAAGGCTTCTGCTCCTACCGCTACAGTAGAGTAGGGGGTTATTCCATCATTCAAAGCCAAATACCCCACAGCCACAGTATTTGTAACCTGTGTAACATTTTCCATGGCCTGACTTCCCACTGCGGTATTATTAGATCCCGTTGTTAAACTTTTTAAAGTAGAATTACCTATTGCTGTATTTCTAAATCCTCCGGTTGCTGCGGGCAAAGCATCAACACCTACTACAGTATGACCTCCCGGTATTTGCGGAGGGGCTAAGGATGTTCCAACACCTACGGTCATGCCTTTTACGAGTATGTTCTCCGTAGTTTCTAGCTGAGCCACGGGAGCTATTGTTCCAATACCAACGCTGGTGCCGTTTTGAAATATCGCACTATCTGTTAATGCAGTAGCACTTCCCCAAAGAGGTATGTACCCTGCATTACCTGTTCCTGTGACTGATCCAACTACGTCGTCTAACAATGCAATCGTTCCAGATTTATCAGGTAAAGATATAAAGTTTTGTTGCGTAGGTGTTGTTGCTACTTGTAAATAGGTATTTATGTTGCCTTTAGTAAATCTTACTTCCGGTATACTATTTCTTAAAGCAAGAGCCGCGGATAATTGAGCATTAAATTGTATTTGCACTTGGTCTTCCGTAATTCTAGCTGAGCCGAATGGAGAGGTTCCCCCAATAAACAATTCTTTACTAGTATCATTAAATGCGAGGCTTGAGCTAGAAGTTATTCCGTTGCTCGATGCATTACCAAAAGTAATTTGGTTCTGAGGGATATTCCCGGTAAATGCTCCCGTTGTAACAGTTCCGTCAGCCATTAAGAATTCAAAAGCCGTACCACCTGTTTTTATAAAACCTGTGGATTCTAAAGAACCTAATAATAAAGATGGTAAGGTTACTTCTGAATGTATTGCTCTTGCGGTGCCTCCAATCGCACCCATTGTTCCTGGTGTAATTTTTAAATAAGTTAAATCACCTGTTAAATCAAAGGTGCTAGATGCAGGTGTGCCCGTATTGTTTACCTGCAAGACTATCATGTCTCCTGCAGTACCGTCTGTTGGAGAGGTATTAATATATGAGCCTATAAAATTTATGGCTGTATGATTAGGGTTATCTATTACAGAACTAACAAAAGAACCTATATGATACCTATCATTAGAAGTATTGGTTCCAGTAGCGGTAGCTGTAGAAAATTCACCATACACATTTGCAGTGACACTTCCACCGTTAGCTATTTCCGCCTTAGCATTGGATCCTACCACAAACGCAACGCTGGAAGCTCCTTCGTGACGTGCGTTTAGTCTTATGGCTTGAACGTCACCCGCAAAGCCCACTGTTTGACCACTGGTAGCGTCTGAGGTAATTCCAAAAACATCTGCGTTAATAGTCACATCTGTGTTGGAATTAGCTGCTTTGTTTTTGATACCAATTGTTTCATCTACGTTTCCTGTAGAATACCCGTTATAAATTGAAGTTGTTGGGTCTGGTACAGTGTTTATTCCAATGTTAGAATTTGTCGCCCCCGTTAGTTCTTCAATAGCGCTATCTGTTAAAGTAACACTAGCTCCTGTGCCATCCCATTTAGCTATTTTTGTTCCGGCACCTGTTCCTGTTAATACAGAAGAGTTATCAATTTTCTGCCAAGTCGTTACTCCACCTGAAACAACAGCTATAGCCCAATCACCAACTTCCCAGTCTGTAATACCTCCCAAGTTAGTTGTACCTGCAACTGAAACTATATAAAAGTCCCCGTTGTTTGGGGTAGATGCTCCAATGTTAGGTGTATTTGTAGCGGCATCCCAATTTCCTTGAAATGTTAATCCAGAAGGTATTGCCCCCACTGCATTAGTTACAAATGCTGTCGTAGCTATTTTTGTACTGTCGTCAGTACTTGCTTGTGTAGTTCCTGTTGTGCCACTGGATATAGTACCATTTAGTTGCCCGTAAAAATTTGGAGCTTCTATTTTTCCGGTAGCTAAAATATTCCCCGTAACGTCTAACGCTTCTTGTGGTAATGCAGTATTTATACCTACCCTGTTAGTAGGGTAGTTTATGCCACCTGTTACTGGAACCCACGGAGATGCGGGTATATCTGTAACAAGAGCTAGTGTACCAGAGGCTAAAGGAAATTCTAGAGAAACATTACTTGCTAAAGATGCGTTAGGTCCTATCTGAGTTTTGTTGCCACTAGCTGATGCTATTGTTATTTGAGCAGGAATTATTTCCGTATAAGAAGAACTACTAAGGTTTGTAACCTTAAAACTTCTTTCCGATAAGTTTGTACTCAGTGTGGCTGAAGCAGCTATAAGACCTGCATCACTCCATGTCCATAACGGGCCTGAAGATCCTTGATATGTATTGCCAGCTGCTACAACAGTTTGTAATGTTGAGCCTGCTATAATAAAACTCTGTAGATCTGCTACAGTTATATTCTTTAATGGATTACCCGTTACCGATGTATCCGTAATAGGTATCCAATCCCCCGAAGATACCGTTGATAGTACCGGATAACTTGTTATTCTAGCCATAATTTTTATTTTTTCTTTTTATATTTGCGTTTTGGTACCTTGTACCTTTTTTTACCCTCTTTTTTAGTGCCTTTACCATCGTTAGCCCTGTTCTTAGATGCTTTTTCCCATCTCTTGTCCTTGTGGTCCCAATCCATGCCTTTAACATTGATACCTTTCTTTTTTGCCTTGCGCCTTTCTCTCTGTGCATGGGCCTTTTTAGCTCTACGGGCTGGCGTCTTAGCAAAAGCTAGGTCTCTAGCAGCTTTACGCTTCTTCGCCGCAGGCGATAATTTTTGTTTTGAGGCCATTTATTTGCATTTTAGTACTATAATATATATTATTACACGAATTATCAAAAAGCTACAGGCCGAAAAAAAATTTTGTTGCATAATTATAGGTATAGGGCTATATATTGTTTTGAAAAACATTTTTCATTACGAAAATCGATTTCATTTTGCCCACCCCCCTTTGATTTTTTGGGTTTAGGTTTTGGGTTTCGCCTTTAGCCGTGCGTTTGCGGCCAGGGTTTAGCCTTTCTGTCTAGGCATTAGGCGTAGGCTTTGGCTAAGCGGATGCGGTTGCACGCAGCGCGTGTATAGCAACGCGTATAGCATTTTGCAGACGGTTTACGTAGTGATTTAGATAATATAGGTGTAAGATAATAATAATAATAATAATAATAATAATAATTAATAAATAAAATAAATATGATTTTAATCGCAATCGCAATTCCAGTAGCCTTAATAGCAACATTCTTAAGAACTAACAACAACACACAAACCTTGAAGGAAATCCTTGAGGACCTTGGGCGCGGAGCCGGGCATGCCATGAGAAATTAACCTCAACATGTCCTTGATACCAAGGCGGATCTTTTACAGACAAACCACGTCTACTATAAGATAATATAAGTGAATAAAGAAATTAATAACTTAAATAAATAACAAATGTCAAATCAAATCTTTACAAACAAAACATTCTTTCAAATTTACTATTGCTCCAAACACAAAATGTATGACTTCACAATATTTAATTCAACTACAAAAGAAATTATATATCACTACCACTTCTCAAATCTAAAAGATATAAATAAATTAATACAAACTTATAAATAATAAACTATGATCAGACTAAAATTTAACAGAAACTTTAAAACAATTGAATTAATAATGAACTCAGGTAAGACAAAGATGCCAGTACATATAATAGATGGCGGACTACTGATCTACCCAATCGACTACGACTCGATCACAAAAATACTTGACTCACAATATCTAAAATATAATTAATATGACATTGCAAGATCACAATACAATCAATGAACTAATAAAGTTCTACCAGAAGAACCGAAGCGAAGCCGACTACAAGAAAGGCATCCAACCTATCCACGGCAACAAGATACACAGCCTAATGATCTCGAATGCGATCATGGGCCGAGAGCTAGACCTAAACATATACTAATCTAAAACAAATAAGCTATGTCAACTCAATCATACACACTGTACAAAATAAGCATGAACATATTCAAGATGTGTTACTCAAAGCTTACACCCGAACAACGAGAAGAAGTATGGGATATATACTACGACTTCTACTAGGATGCACCCTCGCGGCGACAATGCCTGACCCCGAACCCTAGAACGGAAACTAGCAGCTAACGTAGCTGTGGGTCACAGCGGCAACGCCGGAGGCGTGTATAGCAACGCGTATAGCAAATGGAGAACTTGCAGACAAATTACGTTCCATTTTAGATAATATAGTTGTAAGTAAGTAATTAATATAAATAATAAAAATAAAAATAAATTAGAAATTATTTAATAATACTAAATTGCAGACAAATCACGTCTATAAATCGATAATATAATTGAATACTAATAATAATAATTAATAATTAAAATCTAAATCAAATGCAAAATTCAAACGAAATTTTACAAAACGCACTGAAATCAATGTCTAACGAAGATAAAGCAAAAATCTTCCCACCAATCGAAAGAAAGAACTTCGTAGTCCGTGAAAGCTGGCTCAATCGAAATCAAGTAATAACTTTTGTGAACAACAAAAATCAGAAAGTAACGTACAATCACGACGAAGTACTGAATGCAATGTTACCGAAACTACAGTTCCAAGCTTGCTGGATTAAGCGCAAGTACTGGTCACAAAGTAC
>WLWF01002192.1_pt1 | contig 14538 bp, 10 predicted proteins | sample 6718331 | NCBI WGS metagenome assembly WLWF01 (sample SAMN12718692, study PRJNA515312) | sponge metagenome | isolation source: marine sponge | host: Mycale hentscheli | place: New Zealand: South Island, Marlborough, Capsize Point | collected 2003-05-01
ATGGACTTTCAACATTCTTTGAAGGGTCTTTTCATTGGTTAGGAAAAGTAGATACAGATATAAAAATTGGAGGTGCTTTATATTGGATTTATAAATCTTTAATAGAGCATTATAGGAAAGCAGAACCTGGTACTACTAAGCCTAATTCAGTTTGGTCTTTAGGAAGACTGTTAGTTGGAGGCACAACAGATGGTATCAACCCTATATTGAAAGAGTATGATTACGACATATCCGATTTCTTATTTAGTGAAAGTCAACTTCCTTCAGCTCAAATTTCTCCAGAACAAGAACTTACTCCTAATGATAATTTTTGGAAAGATTTATCCAAACTTTTAGGAGGCCTCAGACCTGTTAATAGTTATTATAGAGATCATAGAGAAATTGTTCAAGATAATATCAACATAACAAAGCCTTTAATAGCAGGAACTACAGCGGTTAAACCCGTATCGGGAGAATTATCAATGCCTGTTTCTGTTGTTAGTTCATCAGATTTGCCTATATCTTTTACTTTGCAAAAAGCTAATGAAGAATCTTTTGAAGATGCTTTTTCTGGTACTTTTAATGGTCATTCTATCTATATATCAGGTATTGAATCTTCTGATATTGATGATTTGATTGATAGAAGAGTTGTATTTAAAACACCATTAAATAATCAGGGCGTATCAACTCAATTATTTAGGTTCCAATCTCAAGGGCAAGCAGGAATATTAAGTCGTCCTCCGTTAAACAACCAAGCATACGTTCAAAAATTAAATCATAATGGATCAGGACTGTTTAAAAAAACAATCATGCATACTGGAGTAAATGGCATCACATCAGAAGGAAATGCTATTCAATTAGGGTCTTCTGGTAATTTAATTAGTTGGCAATATTCTTATGATGATAAAAATTATTATAATATTGAAAACGGAGGATCAATATCTGGTACAGATTGCATCTTAACTCTTAATAGTGGAGAATATAATAAATTTATTAGATATAAAGCCTACCCTTTTCGTAATAATATAACTTCAGATAGTATAGAACCAACTATTAATTCTGTTTCATATAGTAATTCAAATCTTTATGATCCACAAAACGACATATTTTTACATAGACGATACAACAATTATTATACAAGTGGGGGTATATACTATTGCGATCTATATGTGTCTGTAGAAAACACTAAAGACACTTTTGTTGTAGAAGATATTACCTGGGAACAGTATAATTCTACTACAAATATATATAGTAGTGTGCCTAACACTTCGGGCAATAATGTGCTGGTGGCTAGCGGAGTAAAAGTTACTTTATTGGATAATTATCAGTTTAGAGCTAAAATAAACAACAGGATTTTTTACACATGAGTTCTTATAATACTTTATATATCGACATAGAACAATCTCCTAGCCTTTTATCTTCTATAGAAAGTATTAAGCTTTCATCTGATATATATTATCTAAATGCTGATCGTCAACAGTTTTTATTAAATACTGCTGATGGAACGGTTAGCTACTCTTGGCTTTATTCTGCTGATGGTGGACAAACATTTAAAACTTTAAATCAAAATAGTCCTAGTTTGTCACTAGATGTGAACACATTAAACATTCAGTACATATATAAATTAAAAGTATCTGTAGACAGAAATTCTTCTTCTTTGTTGAGTAACAGTTCTGATACTAAAAACATTGTTTCTAATACTAGCGACAATATTATTTTAACCAATCAAGCCGATGATGATTCTGAGGTATGGTATAGCGAAGCAATAACTATTAATCATAATCTAGATTTAGAAGATATTATTGTAGATATGGCCTTAAACGATATCATAGAACAACTTGGCGACAAAATTAATTTTAATAATCAAGTAGACAACCTAGAGCTAAATATAGAATACGAAGAATCTATAGAAGATACAGAAACTATAGAATCTGTTACTATCGGAGCAGATAGCCCTACAGGTGGTGCTGGTATTCTGACAACTACATGCTATGAAAGACGAGTCAACTATTTTTGTGGTGTCAAGATTGATTACTGTGTTAAAAAAGAAGAATTTATTTTCCCCGGCAGCGACTTTGTTTGTAATGGAATAGAAGTTTGTGCTGGAAAGTGTATCGTAGAAGGGGAAGCTTTGTTTAAACTTGATGTGGAGGTTGGAGATTGGTTTAATACCAAAATAGGAAATGGTCAATTTAGATGGTGTGAAGGAGGTGTTCAAACTATAGCCCCTAGTGATTCGGTAAGTAGACTATCTGACTACGGTAGTTGCGGAGATCCTATAGCTGATCCTGAGAGAGGTAAGGCACAGTTGTGTACTGATGCTGGAAGTGCAACCAGTTACAGAGATTGCCCTGATGTCAAGAATTTTAAAGGAGGCTGTCCGGGAGCACAATATAACCTTACACGGAGAAAATGGTGCAATCCAGAGATTTGTCCAGGAACTAGTAGCACACGGTATAAAACCCTATTTAGTGTTACATCAAGTACTAGACAACATAAATGTCACGGAAATAAATATGTGTACCAAGGAGGCTGTTCATGTACAGATAAAAGTGGGAACACATCTGTTGAGTACGGAGGAGGTTGTGATGGCCCATCTTGTACGTCTGTAGCTGCTCCGAACTTAAGCTATAATGGAATTATTTCGGTCAACGTAGTCGCAGAGTCTGATGGCAAGCTGCACGCTAGATTTAAAGGTCGACCTAAATTAGAATCAAATACAACATACACGCTAACACTTCAGGATAATTCAGAAGGTAATCATACTGCTCCTCGTACACTCTCTTTCACAACAGGATATATGGACCCAGATTCAGACCTTTGTGATATACACGATTTAAATATAGGAACAGACCTTTGGGGTCCTTGTATAAATCAAGCATCATGTTATCAAGAAGAAGATATTGACCCTAGCTTCAAATGTTTTTCTGGTGACGCCAAGTACAAAGTAAAAGTAGCTGGAAACAAAGACTACAGTTGTGCAGAGCATTGTGAAAACGACGACATTCCTAGGATTGATGCTCCTATATATTCAATTTATATTCCTACAAGTAGACCAACTTCTTCAGAAGGTCTGATGACACTAAGCGAGGCAGAAAAATATGTAGAAGATGCTGCTGGTGCTGACGATCCGTATTGGATTAGACAAGACGGGATCAGACCTGTTGGAGGAAGATCAAAATGTGAATATTATTGTCAAGCAACTCGTAAGAAAAAAAATTATAGAATCGCTACTACAGCAGAGACTATTATAGGAAGTCCGAGTCTCAAACAGCCTTGTAAAGCTTGTGACTGTGAAACAGATGCTGATTGTGGAGGTTGCGGGGTCTGTTGTGATGGTCGATGTATAGATTATCCGAGTACACACGAACTTGCTGGCTGTCACCCTTGTACTTCAATCCCAGGATCTGTTTGTTGTACAAGTTTGACTCGTGATATAGGAGAAAAAACAGGATATAAAAAAACTGTGACATGTGCCGACCCCTACTTTTGTCAAGAGTGTATAGCTGTTGAAAGTGATAACTCTGGCGATCCTAGTGGAACTACTGCTGGACTTCCTTATAATCCTAATGATCCTACTGTAGCGTGTTGTGCTGGAGTTAAATATGATCCTAGATGTAAACAATGTGAAGAAGGTACGATAACCGACATATGCATACCTCCAAAAGTATGTACTAAATCAGGAACAAACACTTGGGACGACGGCTCTGATCCACTTTTTCCAAATCTAATTGAATACGACACGTTTTCATGTATAATACCTCCTTGTCCTCATTGTTCATTTGAAGCTGATGATTATGAAGAGACAGGTAATTGTATCCCTTATAACGGAAGTGTAAATGCTATATTAGCATGTATGGAATGTGAAGTAATAGATAATCCTTCTTATCCTAGTTTGAGTGACGAACCACAGATGCCATTTTTTACCTCTACTTTAGACGAGGGAGAAGAATGTTGTCAAACTGGTGAAACCACAGCGGCTCCGTCAAAAAAATGTTGTAGTGATGGGCCTGGAGATTACTCCTATAGTTGCGGAGAAACTCAAGAGTGTTGTAATGGAAGCTGTCTAGATGAAGGGGAATGTTGTGGAGAATCTGGCCCAGAACCTGCTCCAGCATGTCAGGACTGCGCAGGTGCAGACCAATGTCCTGCAGGAACAACATGCTGCACAGGAACAGATCAAAACCCTCCATATGGCGTAATATTTCTTGGATGCGCAGACCCTATACAATGCCAAGAGTGTGGTAGCGGATGGGGTAATGATCGTCAAGGCGTGCGACCAACATACGATACAAGCGACCCATGTTTAGTATGTAACGAAGGTAGTGTTGATACCCTTACTTCAGACGACCCAGAAGATCCTTGTTATTCAGCCCCGCAATCTATTTTCTATGAACCTTAATCGGAGATAACTAAATGAGTAGTATAAGAGTTAAAAATCTACCGGCTTCTACAGGAGTTTTAAACACAGATAATCTAATTGTTAGCTCTGATGATTTAACATATAAGCTTCCTGTTTCTGATCTAAAAAAACAGTTGGTAAAACAGACGGCTAATTCACGAACAATCGCTACTGAGTTAAATTACGACACTACAGCTGATGACCTTAACAATATCATTAATGTCAACAAAAGTGTGCCGTCTACAGTAACTATAACATCTGCCGCATCAACTAGCGCAAATATAGGTGACTATATAGAAGTATTTAATACTAGTTCTACTTCAGATATAAGAATTTTAGCGCCTTCTGGGGTATATATAAGAAGCATGAATAATCATGTAGATTTAACCAGACAATATAGCGTAGGTAAAATTACTAAATTTTCCAGTAATGAATGGATGCTTACTGGAGACTTTTTCACTTCTCCTAGTGGTACATTCTAATGAAAAATAACAAACAATTGGAAAGCCTATCTAACAAGATAGCAAATGATTCAGGATTAACAGGCTGTGAAGAATATGGTAGTGTTCTTTTAACGATTATGATAATTGGGATTATCTTAAATTCAATTAGAGTAATTCAAGAGTGCAATAGTAACAAATTAAACAAAATGTCTGATGAAGAAAAACATTCTTTTCTAAAAGATCAGATTAAAACTTTATCTAGTAAACGTGGATGGTTTACTAAAATGCGTATTCGTAAAGTTATGAGAAGAGAACTTAAAAAAGATACATACAAACAGTATGGTGCAAATATCGTAGATAGTATTTTAAATAGTGGAGAGAATATCACGGATGATGAACTTTCATCAATTCTGGAGGCTTTAAATGTTTAGTATAATTATATGGTGCGTATATGGTATATTCGTCGGAGCTATTGCTAAGAGCATTGTTCCTGGAGAAGAAAATTTTGGCTTTTTTAAGACAATAGCATTAGGAGTAGCTGGCTCATACATGGGCGGCGCTGTATTATATCTACTGGGGCAGTATAATGCACTAGAGCCTTCAGGCATATTCATGGGAATAGCTGGTGCTGTTTTAGCTTTAGTATTATATAATAAATTAGTAAATGAAAAATAGAGTTCCAGTATTATTGTGGTTATATCATGTCGATTTATGGCCAGAAATACTGTCTCTATTAATACCAATACAAGATCTTATTGAATTGCATATAGGTCTGTATAAAAACAATGAACAAAATTTTATAGTTGAAGATAGTATACCAACTATTTTCGATGTATATAATATTACATATCATGACAATATGGGAGGAGATGTCCTTCCTTTTCTTGAACAGTTAAATAGTCTAGACTCTTCTAGATTTGAGCATGATATATTTTTGAAAATACATACTAAAAAAAGTTTATTTGCAGGAAAGATTAATTGGAGAATTATACTTTTACATAATCTTATAGGTAGTAGGTCTATTTTTCTAAAAAATTTAGACAAACTTAAAGACAATAAGTGTGGTGCTCTTACATGCTCTAATTTAATTCTGAGTGATATGGAACACACAAACAAAAGTATTATAGAAGACATATCAGAAAATATACTATCTATTCCATATGACAAGGTAAAGAATAAAAAATTCTGTGGAGGTAATATGTTTTTTGGTAAGATCTCTACTTTTCGTTCTTATTTTAATAGTGATACATTATCCTTAATTAGGCCAAAATTAAAAAAAGAAAAAGGCAAAATTAGTGATGTTAAAAAAGGAACATATGCACACAGTCTAGAAAGACTATTCGGGTATATTGTATTGGATAATAATCAAAAAATAATTCCTTCAGCACTAGAAGCGACCAAGATACTGAATCCACTTGCGCAAAACAATAAACTTCATATAATACTATTGTACGATGAGATTTCTTGCTACATTCACGAAGATATCAATGTCTGTGGTAAAATTCTATCTCGTTCTGATAAAGCCATAGAGATAGAGTGGTTTCATTTAACCAATCCGGTAATTAAAAAATACAAATATATTTCAAATAATACGCTAGTAGCTGATGCACAAAAATAGGATATTATTAACAGGTGGCTCAGGCTTTTTGGGTAAACATGTATATAAAAATTTATTAGAGAATAATTACAAAGATATTTATATCCCCAGAAAAGTAGATTACGACCTAAGAAACTTGTCAAAATGCAATGATTTATTTAGGTCCGTTAACCCAGATACTGTTATCCACTTAGCCGCAACATGTGGTGGTATAGGCGCTAATATGCGATCTCCCGGTAGGTATTTTTATGATAATATGTCTATGGGTCTAAATATAATAGAGCAAGCTAGATTGAATAATGTTAAAAAATTCATACTGATTGGTACTGTCTGCGCCTATCCAAAATTATGCAATATTCCTTTTCAAGAAAAAGACATATGGAAGGGGTATCCGGAGGAAACTAATGCCCCATACGGAGTGGCCAAAAAATCTTTGTTCGTAATGTTAGATGCATATAATAAAGAATATGGGTTTAATAGTACGGTTCTAGTTCCCTCAAATCTATATGGTCCTTATGATAATTTCGAAGATCATTCAAGTCACGTTATACCTGCCCTAATTAAAAAAATTGATTATGCAAATAAAAATGGGGAAGACACGGTTGTTATATGGGGAGATGGTTCTGTAAGTAGAGAATTTCTATATGCAGATCAAGCAGCTAAGGCAATTGTTAAAAGCATAAACGTAAATACAGGACCTAGCCCAATTAATCTTGGTTCTGGAGAAGAAATAACCATAAAAAATCTTGTCAATAAACTTGTACATAAAATGAACTTTAATGGCTCAATATCTTGGGATACATCCAAACCAAACGGACAACCCAGAAGATGTATAAATGCTAATAAGGCTATGTCTTATTTAGGCTGGCAAAATCAAGTAAATATAGACAAAGGACTAGATATGACTCTGGAGTGGTATAATAATGACGTATAATATTCCAGAAGATTTTGATTGGGAGTTTTATCTATCTTCTCATCCAGACCTTGTCAAAGCAGGAATCAACACAGAAAAACTAGCTAAATATCACTATATTACTTATGGTAAAAAAGAAAATAGAATTTATAAAAAGTCTCAAGATGAGGTCTTGGGATACTTTGATAAACAGAGTGACTCTAACGATAATACAGTTTTATTTGTACAATGGTATGACGATCCGAATACTTTTATAAATAGAACTAAATGTTTACATAGGAATATCAGCAATCCATATATAGATATGATTAATATATTCTATGAAGCTGGCTCAGAGCATAAATTACATCAGTCTATTATTGAAAATGAAAAAGTTAAATTAGTTCCTCTTAATCAAAGAATGAACTATGGTTTATGGATGCGGTTTGCAGACGCTAACTATGCAGACAGTATAAAGATTTTATGTAATTCTGATATCTATTTTGATGAAACAGTAGCGTCATTGAAACAAGCATCGTTTAATAGTAATAGAATACTAGCAGTTACAAGGAAAGACGAGGATGTAAATGGTAATATAGTTACCAGTAAAGAAAGGTTTTCGGATGACGCAATAGACATTAATCCTCTCTATTCTCATGATTGCTGGATATATAAAGATAAAATTGATGCCATAGAATACAGTAATATAAACTTAAATTTAGGATATGAAAATTGCGACAGATTATTTAAGAAGTATTGTCAACAACATAATATTGAATTTGTAAATTTGTTTCCTAATATCAACTGTATTCATTTAGATCACAGATCTCAAAAAACAAGACCCGCTTACGATTTAAACGTTGAGTCTGATAAAAAAAAACTAATTTTATATACAACATATTATAAATCTAGTAATATACAAAGACAGCATGAGATCGACATTGCATTAACAAAAAATATAAACAACTCTTATTTTGCTAAAGTTTATATATTTGTAGACACAGAGACAGAACTTCCCAAATCTATTCGCCGTAAAAATTATGAGATTATTCATAACAGTGATAAACCGTTTTATTTTGATTGGATATCTCACTCACAAAAACATTTGAATGATACAGATATTTCATTGTTTGGTAACGCAGACATCATATTCGATGATACAATAAATATCTTATCTGATTATTTTACAGAAGGGGAGTCGACATTAATTTGCTTGAGTAGATATGAGCAAAATCAACTCTGCTCTAAACCTCATTGGTCTCAGGATACTTGGGCTTTTCAAGTTGAAAATATTAGAAACATTAAGTTTATTAATGACACAAAAATTAGGACGGGACATGCTAGGTGCGACAACAAAATAGCGTTTGTTTTTGCTGTAAACGGTTGGACTATAAAAAATCCTTGTTTTAATATTATAACAGAACATCTACATTATAGTCAACATAGATCCTATACAATTAGTGATGATGAAGTAATTGGGGGTATGTGTTATATACATCCTTCTCGTGATTACAGCGCTTCTAAAATAGATTATGCCATAGTCAATAAAAGTCATAATCAAACATATAATAACGATATTCCTATTTGGTCTTTAGAAATGTTAGAACAAACAAATAGCTTGGATATTGTTAAAAACTTTAAAACAATAGGGAATATGTATAATAAAAACCATTTAATGGGAGGTTGGTCTACCGTTAATAATTTATTAGACAAATATCAGGAATCGAAAACTGCTAATATCAACTTAATAACATTTACTTGGGAAACTTTTTTATCAGGACAATACGAAGTGTTTGAGCAGCCTTGGGTGGGAATAGATCATTTAGTGAATTTTGTGCCGCAATATTATCGTAAAATTTCAAAAAATATATTACCTGAAAGTAATTTTTTCAATCGTATTCTACATAAAAGTAATGTATTAGAAAATTGCAAAGGTATAATCTATACTTCAGATAGTACAAGATTGAATAGTCTTAATTGTAAATACACAAAAGACATACCTAAATGCACCATTCATCATCCTATTGTACTAGACCCAGAATCTACACAATTCAATTTAGATGAGTACCTGAACAATAAAAATAAAAAACTTATTAATTTAGGTTGGTTTAATAGAAACTTTGGTTTTTTTGAAAGGCTTAATGTATCTGACTTTGAAAAACTTTTTGTGTTTGGCGGTTTATCTGGATATAAAGGCTATGTTTTTAGAGAAGATATGTATTATCATGGTATTGATCTGATTAGTACAGAAGTATCTGCCAGACTTTCTGACGGAGAACTGAACCACCTTTTAAGCGAGAATTTAATATTCGTTAATTTATATGATTCTTCAGCTAATAATGCTATCATTAATTCTGTTCAAAGAAATTGTCCAATAGTCATTAACAGACTCGATGCTTGTGTAGAATATCTAGGCTCTGATTATCCATTATATTACGACTACCCAGATGAAATACAAGACTTGTTGTCAGAAAGCTCTATAGCTTCTGCTCATGAATATTTAAAACAATTAGATATTAATAGTTTTAGCATGGACTCCTTTGTTGCAAAAATCAACCATTTCGTCAAACAGGTCGCAAGTCATGCCTAAAAAAATACTACTTTTAAGCAACCCCCGTCACGGCACAACATTTCTATTAAACTGCCTTAATGCGAATCCTGATATAAAAATGTGCTATGAGTTAATGAGTCTTAACAATATTCAAGGCCCCAATCAATACTGTGATTGTTTTTCTGTAATAATGAAAGATGATTTCTCAACAAAAGAAGAATTAGAAAAAGAATTTTCTAATAGATTTTTAAACGAATATTTATATATAAACAATCTAATAGATAAGCTAGACTCAATTAAAAATGTCCGTTACGTTGGCTTTAAAATTTTTGCTCAGCAATTATTTTTTAACCAAGTTTCAAACCACACCAGCCTCGAAAACTTACTGGATAAATTTGACAAAGTAATATTTTTAGACAGAGATACGACATCAATTGCTTTTTCTTGGCTTAACGCAAAACAATATGGCTATTCTTTGTCAGATAGAAAAAACAAAAATCCAGATATTGTTGCAAATAAGCAAGAAATAATAGATATAGTTAGAGAAACAATTAAAAAACATAAAATTTTTAATACCGCTCATGAATATTTAGAGCAAAACAATACTCCTTACTTAGATTTAACATATGATAAACTTGGTGAATCTTCAGTATGTTTATCTAAGTTTTTAGATACAGATATAAATATTCACAGTAATTTTAATCCAGTAGAAAACAACTACAATAAATTCTTATCCAACAACATACAGCTATCTAAAAACATTTCAAATATTGATAAGTTAAAAAAAATCAATGACAGCCCTAAACCTTGTAAGTTACAGCATTCTAACATCAGACAAAATAATAAATTAGAAGCTATTAATATATTACACACAGGACGAGAGACACAATTAGAAACACAACATCTATGCGATCAAATTAGTAATAGTTTAAAAGCTTCGGATAGCGACAAAAAACTCGCTCAAACCATAGATATTAATATCATATTATCGTCTAATAGTTTATGTTCTTTTCTTGATAGTCAGATAGTTTTACTAAAAAAATATTTTAGTAATGTTAATTTTATATCCTTACAAATTCCTAAAAATCAAGATTTCTACTACAACGATATTTCTGACGCAGAACTACCTAATATTAATCTAAACTATGGATTGAAATCAGGACCTAATTATGTTTTCTTCCATGTCTTACCAGAAATGAAGAAGTATAATACTTGTTTGTTTTTAGAGTTAGACTGCTACTTAAAACAAGGATGGCTTACTTCTATAACAAATTACACAAAACATTGTGGCAATTTCTGGATAAGCGGGGCAGCATATCACGGAAGCCAAACTTTTTCCGATCCCGACTTGTTACTAAATCACCATATCAATGGAGGAACATGTCTATATAATACAGGAGATACTAATTTTCAAATTTTTATTGAATGGTCTAAGAATATATTTCATATTTTAGTTGAAGAAAATTTAACACTACCATATGATTATTTAATACCATACCTATATCTCATTTATGCTCAATACCCTAGTGGCGATCAATGGCAAATCGTTAAAGAAGCAAAACAAAATTATCTTTACAATAACCTAATATCTGATTTGAGCTTACCAAATGACATTAATACAGATTTATATTCCGTTCCTGGCTGCATAATACACAAAAAGATAAAATAAACTTACTTGACTCATATAATCATTAAGTATACAATAACAACATGAGACCAGACTGGACAGATTATTTTTTAGGATTGGCTAAAATCGTTTCTCAACGTAGTCACGATATACATACACAGCACGGCTGTATTATAACTGATAGGAATAATCTTATTTTAGGTACTGGCTATAACGGTTTTCCTAGAAATGTAGACGACTCCCTACTTCCATTATCTCGTCCAGACAAATACGCATGGATGATTCATGCCGAACGCAATGCTTTATCTAGTTGCACTCACAAACCAACTAATGGAATAGCTTATGTTACAGGACAATGTTGTAATGATTGTATCATGTCCTTATGGCAAGCTGGTGTCACGACTGTCGTTATGGCCAATAGTCATGGAACTAAATTGTTTGATGAAACAGCCAAAAAGAGATTTGATTTGTTCGTAGAATTAACTGGTATAAAAATCGTAAGACATACACCAAATTTTTCATGGATCCAAGAAATAGATTTTTAAAATCAAAATCAAGAGTAAAAATTTGTGGTGTATTATAAAAATAACAACGTAATCAAATGGCCTTGCATACTCTAACCAATGATTTATCATAAATTATGAACGAATCAATTCTTTCCATACAGGCCAATTCTTTTTAATTTTATAGGAGCTAGGATGTCGGCATTAAATGAACTTCAGAATTATACCTTTGTTAGTAAATACGCCCGTTGGATTGAATCAGAGAATAGAAGAGAAACTTGGAAAGAAGCAGTAGATCGTGTTAGAAACATGATGCATACATATTATGCTGATAAAAACATGTCAGAAGATATCGATTGGGCATACGATATTATGTTTAAAAAGAAAGTTTTAGGAAGTCAAAGAGCTTTGCAGTTTGGTGGAGAGCCGATCTTAAAAAGACATGCTAAAATTTATAACTGTACTAGTTCTTATTGTGACAGACTAAGATTCTTTCAAGAATGTTTCTGGTTACTATTGTGTGGTAGCGGTACAGGATTTAGTGTACAAAAACATCATATAGCTAAATTACCTAATTTGTCTCATCATAAAAAAGACAAAAGGAAAGGTGTAAAATATAAAATAGAAGATAGTATTGAAGGATGGTCGGATGCTTTGGGTGTTCTACTAAGTTCCTATTTCACTAAGGCTGCTGAAGATAAGTTTAAACAATACAAAGATCAGTATATTGTTTTTGACTATAGCAATATTAGAGAAAAGGGATCGCAACTATCTTCTGGTGTGGGTAAGGCGCCTGGTTTTGAGCCCTTGCAAAACGGTTTGGAAAAAATTAGAGAAGTATTGGAGACATGCATTGAAAACAAACAGAAAAAACTCAGACCAATTGATGCTTATGATATTATTATGCACTCAAGCGATGCTGTATTATCTGGTGGTGTTCGCAGAAGTGCGTCGTTAGCATTATTTAGTGCAGACGATGAAGAGATGGCTAAAGCTAAAACCGGTAATTGGTATGTAGATAATCCTCAAAGAGCCAGAAGCAATAATTCTGCATTACTCTTAAAAGACGATACATCTTATGAGCAGTTTGCTTTATTGATGGAATCTGTTAAAGAGTTTGGCGAACCTGGATTCATTTGGAGTGATTCCACAGAAATGACATTTAATCCTTGTGTTGAAGTAGGTATGTGGCCTGTTGATGAAAAAACAGGAAAGTCTGGTTGGCAAGGATGTAATCTCTCTACAATCAATTGCTCTTCTGTTGTCGATGAATCAGATTTCTATGAAAGATGTAAAGCTGCTGCTATCATTGGTAGTTTACAAGCTGGTTTTACTGGTTTGGATTATTTAGGAGAGACTAGTAAGGCAATATTTGATAGAGAGGCTTTGCTTGGAGTTTCTTTAACTGGTATCATGGAGAAGCATGAATTAGTACTTACAGAGAAGGTCTTAAAGAAAGGCGCAAAAATTGCTGTAGACACAAACAAAGAAATCGCCAAAAAGATTTCTATTAATCAGGCAGCCAGAGTAACTTGCTTAAAACCAGAAGGTACCTCAAGTTCCATGCTAGGTACATCATCTGGCATCCATCCACATCATGCTAAAAGATATATTAGACATGTACAGGCAAACATCTTAGAGCCACCTTACCAATATTTTAAAAGCTATAATCCTCAAGCATGTGAAAAGTCTTCTTGGTCTGCCAATGATACAGACGAAGTTGTTAAATTCCCTATAGAGGTTCCTGACGGCTCCAAGCTAAAGAATCAGTTGCCTGCCGTAGAAATGCTGGGTGTTGTAAAAGACGCTCAAAGAAACTGGGTTCACTCTGGGAAAAACAGATCTTTATGTACTCAAGACTTTTTAAGTCACAATGTTAGCAACACAGTTACTGTACAACCTGACGAATGGGAAGCTGTAACTAAGTTTATTTATAACAATAGAAAATTCTTTGCTGGTATTAGTCTTATTCCACAAAGCGGAGATAAGGATTATCCACAGGCTCCCTTTACTACCGTCTACACAAGCAGAGAGATAGTTAAAGAATACGGAGACGCTGCATTATGGTGTTCTGGATTAATAGAGCTGGGATTAAACGCTTTTGAAAATAATCTCTGGGCAGCATGTGATTATATCACAATGGGACTAGAGAAAGAAGAAGACTCTGAAGATAAAAAGTTGTTTGCTATTAAAATGAAAAGATTTGCAAAGAAATTTTTTAAAGACGATGTTAAAAGACTAGCATATTGCATGAAAGATGTTTTTAACTGGAAGATATATTGTGACCTATATGACAGTTACAATAAAGTCGATTATACACAGCTATTAGAGACAGAGGATAATACCGCAGGGATAGAGGAAGTTAGTTGTGCTGGTGGCGCATGTCTAATATGATCCTTAATCCTCGGAGAAATTAAATTGCCTAGAAAAAAAAATAAAACGAACGAATCTGCACAGGTTCAAGATACGTCTTTAGGTTTTAAGAATAAATTAAAGCCAAGAACCTTAAATCAGAGAGACTATATTAGAACCGTAGCTGAAAGC
>WLWF01002193.1_pt1 | contig 14531 bp, 19 predicted proteins | sample 6718331 | NCBI WGS metagenome assembly WLWF01 (sample SAMN12718692, study PRJNA515312) | sponge metagenome | isolation source: marine sponge | host: Mycale hentscheli | place: New Zealand: South Island, Marlborough, Capsize Point | collected 2003-05-01
ATCACCATTTTGAAATAAAATATTAATTTCTTTATTAATAATATCTAAACATCTTTTTTTATTCATAACTTAATTATTATTTAATTATTATTTAATTATTATATGAATCATTTTTTTATTTTTAAATAAAAATAAAAAATGAAAATATTTAAAATAATGTATAATAAATATATACATATAATGATTATACCAATTCGATGCTTTACATGTGGAAAAGTAATAGGACATTTATGGGAAGAATATAAAAATGCATTACAAAATGATTTTAATAAAGAGGTGAAAGAATTAGATATTATAAAATATATTGATATTAATGATGATGAAAAAACAGTTGAAGAAAAAACACTAGATAAATTGGGTTTAGATAGATATTGTTGTAGAAGAATGTTATTATCTAATAATGATTTATGTGAAATTATAAGTTAATATATTATATTTTATATCTTAAATCACTTGCTTTATATAATTTATATTTATGATGATTACTATTATTATTTACAGAATTTTTAGATAAATATGATATAACTTTACTAATTTTATTAGATAAATTAAAACCACCTTTTTTTTTTGAATTAATTTTTTTTTGTGTTTCGTCTATAAATATTTTTGTCATAATATATATATTATATATTATAATTTTTAATTTTTCATATATTTTTTTTTATAAATATTATAAATTATAAATGAAAATAATGTATAATAATAGAACCGGATGTGCATATGTATGTCACAAAAAAAAATCTACAAAAAAATCTACAAAAAAATCTACAAAAAAATTAACCACACTACAACCAATAACACTACCATTACATTATATAGATTACTCAGGGGAAGATGTAATACTTGGTAATGTTGTATCATTGTCTAATAATTCTATTACATTCCCCTCTCAAACAACAATTGCAAATATAAAATACATACTTGATAGTGAGAATATAAGTTTAAATAATACAAAAACATATACATTAGTTAATACATTCCTATTTAATGATAATGGTAAAAAATTTACTTTTACCTATCTTAATGGAACATATTGGTTATCTTTAAAATTAGTTTCAGTTAATGAACAAAAACAATATAATATAGAAAGAATATTATCTAAAAATATAATAAAACCAATATCGGTGTTCGGGAATCCGTCTAACAAAGGGGATATTACAAGGACATCTAAAAGTATTATATTTAATCAAGATGCTGTAAATAATATAAAAAGTAATCTTTCAATAGACTTGACAGCGAATAAAAATTATGAATATTCTTATAGCGACCTTAATACTTATAATATTGGTCTAATTATAATAGTTGAAACTCTAAATTCGTTCGGTATATTCCCTTAAACCACCTAAAATTAATCTTCTTCATCTTCTTCATCTTCTTCATCATTTTCATAATTTAATATTTCATCATCTATTATTTTATCATAATAACTACTATTATTCATTATATAATTATATAAATTATATGAAGAATTATATTTATTATATATATTTAATCCTCTAGATTCAGTATATTCTTTTAATTTTACATGTATATTATAAATGTCATTCGTATATTTATGATAAAAAATGTCTTCAATATCATCTACTACATCATAAGACAAATCATCTTCAAAAGTATTATTTTTTTTATGAGTAATATTATTTTTTTTTAATTTTAATATATCAAGATTTGTTTTATTTAATACAAATAATTTATTAATTTTTTTTATTTTATTTTTTTTAGTTTTTTTAAAAGATGATTTAATAATATTTTTAAAATCTAAATTTTTTATTTCAAGATTATTATTTGAATCTAATTCAAGATTATTATTTGAATCTAATTCAAGATTATTATTTGAATCTAATTTTTTTAATTCTGGGAATTCTATTGAACTATTTAATAATATATTATTATTTATTCTACTCTTATTATTATTTATTCTACTCTTATTATTATTTATTCCAACATATCTTTTTTTTTTTCGATGTACAGGAATCCACGTGCTCATTATATAAATAATATTATTCTTTTTTTTTTTAAATTAATTTATTTGTATATAAATATAAGTAAATGAGTTTTAATAGATTAACTTATGACATATGTGAAGAAAAAAAAAGTTTAGACCAATCTGTTTCCCCAGGATTATATCAGGTTAATACACCTGTACTTTGTTCATCTTGTTATCAAGATAACCCACAAATTAGATTACAGAAGAATGGTAATAGTTTAAATAATAATGTTGATTGGCGTTTTTTTGCAGGACCAATTGATATTGATTCAGAATTAAAAAATATTAATAAACCATATAGTAAATGTCCAAAAAATAAATATGAACCAGATTGTAATGGAGATTGTACTTGTAATAATCAAGGACAACCATGTGGTCAAGGTGCGATAGATGGTTGTAAAATACATGGTAAAAATATAAATAATGGAAAAAGATGCAATGATATAAATAATTTAACTGATTTTAAAACATGTCATTTTCCAGTTGAAGATACCAGATTAAGTAATCCGTCTTCTAATTTAAGAGGAACTGGTTGGAATAGGTATCAACCATTATGTTTAGATCCACAAAAAAATATATTATTTCCTGGTGAATTAGGTATTCCATCAAGATTAGTATTTAAAGATAATCATCGACCATGTGTACCAAATCCAAGTATAAATAATATGTTACCAAAATCAAGTAATTTACCATGTATTCCTATTAAATCTACATGCGGAGCATATACAGGTTCATTATATCAATATGATAATTGTGGTTAATATCTAAATAATATATATATATATATATATATTATGGATAATAAAGAATTAAATGATATGTTTTTAAAAGCAGTTGATTTTTTTAATAATAATAAGAAAAAATTAATAATTAGTAATGAAATAAAATTAGAATTATATGGATTATATAAAGTAGCAAATAATATTAAATATAAAAGTGTATCATTATTTACATTTGATCCTTTAAAGATTACTAAAAATAAAGCACATTTTAAATATAAAGATATTACAATAGAAGAAGCAAAGAAAAAATATATTGATATATATAAATCTATATATAAAAATAATTAGTTAATTTTATAAATATATATATAAAAAGATATTAACTTAATTAATTTAATATGGAAGATAATAAAAGAAGATTTAAACAATATAATTATAATGAAGATTTAAACATATATAATAATTTTGATAATTTAAATTTAAAAAAAGAGTTATTAAAAGGTATATATGCATATGGTTTTGAATATCCATCTGATATTCAAAAAATATCAATCAAACCAATTATAGATAAACGGAATATTATAGCACAATCACAATCAGGTACTGGTAAAACAGCATGTTTTGGGATTGGTTTAATACAAAATATAGATTTATCAGTTAAAAAGACACAATGTATAATTTTAACACCAACAAGGGAACTTGCCAAACAAATATATAATGTATTAGATTCATTGACTAAATTTTTACCAGAATTAAATATTGATCTTGTTATAGGTGGTAATGTAGGAAATTATAATACCAAAATAAATAAATTTAATCATATGAAAAAAGAAAATAATAAAGTAAATCATATACTTGTTGCTACTCCAGGCAGATTATATGATTGTATTCAAAAGAATAAGATTGATATTAAGTATATTAAAACTTTTGTTTTAGATGAAGCAGATGAGATGTTGTCATTTGGTTTTTATGAACAAGTATCTAATATATTAGATTTTTTAAATAAGAAAACACAAATATTATTATTTAGTGCGACAATTCCACCAGAAATGTTGAAATTAATTAAAAGTTGTAATTTATTAAATAACCCTGTTGAAATATTAGTAAATGAGGTAAATGTTACATTAGATGGTATTAAACAATTTTATGTAGCAGTAAGTGATCAGTATAAATATGAAACATTATTAGAATTATATAATTGTATAAATATTAATCAAGCAATTATTTATTCAAATAATAAAAGAAAAGTTGAAGATATAACGAAACAATTAATTAATGATAATTTTGCAGCAAATTATATATCAGGAGATATGAAACAAATTGAAAGAAATGCAGTAATGGAAGAATTTAGATCTGGTGGGATTAGAGTATTAGTAACAACTGATTTATTAGCAAGAGGAATTGATATTCAACAAATTTCACTTGTTGTAAATTATGATATTCCAAATGATATTGAAAGTTATATTCATAGAATAGGAAGAAGTGGTAGATTTGGAAGAAAAGGAGTTTCGATTAATTTTCTTGATCCAACTAAATCATATGAAAAAAAAATAATGAGAGATATAGAAGATATATATAGATGTACAATTGAAGAATTACCATTAGATTTTCAAAAATACTTTTAATAAATAATTTTTTTTTATAATAAATAATATTAATTTATGTATAATATTATTTATAAATATATATATATTTCTATATAATATAATGGAATATTTAATTGTTGGTACAGTATTTGGACTTGGTTATTTATTTAATAAAGATGGGATTAATAGAGAAGAAGAAGTTATTGAAGAAGTACCTGAAAATTTAAAACCAAATGGGATTAACATATATGAAAATAATAATGTAAATAAAATAAGGCGAAATGAACAAAAAATTGCAGATAAATTATATGAAAAAACAAAAGATTCAATTAATACAAATATTATAATACCAGGTCCACCAAAATATGATAATTTTAATAAGGTTGATTATACAGATAATAAATTACCAATTGAGTTCAATACAGAACCAACAATAAATAATATTAAGTCAAATAATAATACAAATGAAATATCATTAACAGGAGAACCAATAGATAAAAATAATTTTATACATAATAATATGACTCCTTTTTTTGGAGGAAGTATAAAACAAAATGTAGATGATTATGCAAATCAAGAATTATTTGAAAATTTTACAGGAACAGATTCAACATATCAAAAAAAGAAAGAAATAGCACCTTTATTTAAACCAAAAACAAATGTTACAAATCCATATGGACTTCAATCATTAGATGGATTTATGAATGAAAGATATGTAGTTGGTAATATTAGAAATAATATATCACCATTAGAAAAAATATATGTCGGTCCTGGATTAAATAAAGGATATAATAATAATCCAACTGGTGGTTTCCAACAAGCTGATACTAGAGATTATGTATTACCAAAAACTGTAAATGAAACAAGAGTTAAAACAAATCCAAAAGTAAGTTATTATGGTAGGATAATATCAGGTGAAAAAATTAATAAACCTGGTAAAATTGGATGTATAGAAAAAAATAGACCAGATACTTTCTTTATTGAAAATCCAGACCGATATTTTACAACAACAGGAAATTGTATTGCTGCCAGACAAAGACCAAATATTGTAATGAAATATGTGAATAGACCTAAAAATGAAAAAAAATCAAGGATTGGTCCTGCTGGAACTACGCATGGTTCAAGTGAACCAGTTAGATCAAAAGTTAAAAATAGTACAAAACAACAATTATCTAAATATGCAAATGGAATAGTAAATGCAACTGGTAAATGGGATTCAAATAATTCATCAAATAGTGATTATGGTAAAAGTAATATTAAATTACCATGTAATAAAAGAAACTTAACATGTAAAAATAATAGAAATGGTAATTTACAATTCTCTGAGAAATTTGGTTCTTCTAAACGGAATAATCAAAGACCAAGATTTACAAGGAAAACAAATGTTATTGGAAATCCAAGATGGTCTGGTAATGTAAATGGTATTAGCAATAAAGGTAGTGTTATATATGACCCGAATGATATTGCAAGGGCTACAATTAAAGAAACAAATATACATAATAATAGAAAGGGTAATTTAAATAGTACTGGTCCTAATAAAGGAACTGTATATGACCCGAATGATATTGCAAGGACTACAATTAAAGAAACAAATATACATAATAATAGAAAGGGTAATTTAAATAGTACAGGACCGAATAAAGGAACTGTATATGACCCAAATGATATTACAAGGACTACAATTAAAGAAACAAATATACATAATAATAGAAAGGGTAATTTAAATAGTACAGGACCGAATAAAGGAACTGTATATGATCCAAATGATATTGCAAGAACTACAATTAAAGAAACAAATATACATAATAATAGAGATGGTAATATTAGTGAATATAAAAGATCATCTATGAGAAATCCTAATGAAAGATTAAAAGTAACAACAAAACAAACAACATTACTTTCTAATTTAACTGGTAATATTGAAAAACAGAATAGAAATGATGCATATAAAGACTCTAATATTGAAGCAATTGAAACGAATAGACAATATACATCTCGCGAATATGCTGGAGATGCTCAAGGTTCAGCAGAAGGTGGGTATCAAGTAACTGAAACAGAAGCACCAAATACAAATAGACAATTTACAACTGATTTAGAATATTCTGGTATTGCTGGAGGTGGGTCTGAGATGCAACCAATGTCATATAGTGATATTTATAATTCTACAATTAAAAGTATAAGAGATGAAACATCAATTGAAAGAGTGCCTGGGGCACAAGCACCAAATAAACCTATGTCTGTTGATAAAATAAATATGACAACAAATAAACAAGGCGATTTACAAAATTGTAATTTACAAAATAGAGGTAATATATCAACAAAGGTTTATAATTCAATTCCACAAACAATTGTTTGTGGACAAACAAAAGATAAAGAAACTGTTCCAAATAAACCAATCGCAGATAGACTTAATCCAAATATATTAGATGCTTTTAAAGATAATCCTTATACACAACCATTAGATAGTTTTTTTTATAATTAATATAATAATTTTAAATTAGGAGTTGATTGTAAAATTTGTAATATTCTATTAAATGTATTATAATTTCTATGTCTACTTAATCTTTCTCTCATTTTTATATTTAATTTTTTATCATAATTTTTAATATAACAAATATCAAAATCAATTAATGATATTTTACCTTTTTTATTTATACATATATTTTTACCATTTAAGTTTAAATCTAAATGTTCAATACCAGATTTATTTAATATTTTTATAATAAAATTTATTTGTTGAATTGTATTATAAACTATTATTTTATAATTCATTGTTTTTATTTTTTGTAAATCAATACCTTCGTTTGATAAGATTATAAAATTATTTATTTTATAATCTATAACAATTGGAAAAAAATTAACATATTTATAATTTTTAGGTATAATTATTTTAGATATATTTTCTAATATTTTTAAAGCAATATATTCTTTATGTTTACAAACATAATTATAATAACCAGTATAAGGATTTATTTGTATTAAATAATTTTTATTATATTTTTTAATAATCATGATTATATATAAAAATATTATAATTAAAAATATAATTAATTACTTATTATTTTTATAATAATATATAATTAATGGTAATAATAATATAATTATTAATACTAATATTATTATTAATGCTGTTATTTTATTTTTAGTTTTTTCTTTTTTTAAATTATTAATTTTATCTAATTTAAAAGAATCAACTAAATCATTTATATCTTTATTATTCATTTATTATAAAAATAGATATTAATTATATTAAAATACTTATAAAAAATAAAATCATTACTAATGTCCAAACTCCAATATATGTATACATAATATAATATATATATATTATATTTTTTTGCGTAAATGTTTTAATATTATTATACTTTTAATTATTAAATATGGAAAATACTAATTTAGTAAATGCTAAATTTGAATATACTAAACAATTACAAAATATATTAACACCATTAATATATGAAGGTATAGAATCAATATTTGAAGATTGTTTAAGAATTAATAATAATAAATCAGTATATTGGAATTTTCAATTACATCTTAAAAAAATATCTGGTTGGAGTCAAGAAGTCATAAATAATGAAACAGAAAGAATAACAGCAACATCTAAATGTGATTGGATAGAACATTTGTTAACTGCTATTTTTATAAGTAGTACAAAAATATTAACTTCTATAAAAATAACAAATGATGAAAAAAATATTAATATTACTATACCTAAATTAACTCATTTTATTCATAAATGTTATTTAGAAGCAGCACGAAATTTTTATAAGAACCCTTACTTACTCCAAAAAAAAAATATCAAATCAAAAGAAGTACAATCAAATTTGAGAGAATCTTTAAATATTATTAATGAATCTATCCAAGAAGCAATAAGATCATTATTACCAATAGAATCAATATTAAAAGAATATCTAGTAGATGTATCAAAAAAAAAAAATAATAAAATTAATAAAAATAATAAAAAATTATTAAATGAATTAACTGAAAATAATACAAGAATAGATATAATTCATAATAATAATATTAATAATAAAGATGTATTAAATAATGAATTTAGTGGTGGTAATATAATAAATGAATTTATAAATAATAATAAAAATCCAAATAATAATGAAGAACCAGATGATAATGAAGAACTAAATGATAATGAAGAATCAGATGATAATGAAGAACTAAATGATAATGAAGAACCAGATGATAATGAAGAACCAGATGATAATGAAGAACCAGATGATAATGAAGAACCAAATGATAATGAAGAACCAAATGATAATGAAGAACCAGATGATAATGAAGAACCAAATGATAATGAAGAATCAGATGATAATGAAGAACCAGATGATAATGAAGGTTTGGATGATAATGAACACCAAGATGATAATGAAGGTTTAGATGATAATGAACACCAAGATGATAATGAACACCAAGATGATAATGAAAACAAAAATGATAATGTACACCTAGATAATAATGAACACCAAAATGATAATGAAGATGCAAAAAATAATAAAAACCAATAGGATAATGAAGAACGAAATGATAATGAACACCAAGATGATAATGAACACCAAGATGATAATGAACACCAAGATGATAATAATGAACACCTAGATAATAATGAACACCAAAATGATAAGGAAGTTCCAGATAATAATGAACACCAATATGATAAGGAAGACAAAAATGATAATAGAGATTCAGATAATAATATAATGAAAGATAAATCTAAAAAAGATTTATTAAAAAATATTATAATTAAGGAAAATATGATACCTAAAAATTATAGAAAGAATATAATAAAAAGGAAAAAAAGAAATAATAATAAACCAAATTTTTTTTAAATAAGTTTAAAATATAATAATTTAAAAATAATAATTATTATAATGAATAATTTAATGTATGGTTGTATTATCTTATGTACAAGTATAATAATAATAGGTATATATTATTACATAGATACAAAAGAAAATAAAAAAATAAATGATACAAAATATATTAAATATTTTATTGCATGTATAATATTATTATCGATTATATTTTGTTTATTTAATTATAATAAATTTTTTAATAAACAAAATATAATTAATAGTAATAATGAAGTTAATCCTAAAATACCAGACTTTTAATAAATTTGCGTATTAAAGAATAGAATTTAAATATTATAAATAATAATATTATGAACCTTCAATTAAAAAAGTTTAATATGAGTTCTATTGGCGATAATAGTGTTGTTGTTTTAATAGGTAAAAGAAATACAGGAAAGTCTTATTTAGTTAAAGATTTATTATTTTATCAACAAGATATTCCAGTTGGTTCTGTTATATCTCCAACAGAACAAGCTAATAAGTTTTATTCTAATATAATACCACCAATATTTATACATGATGAATATTCAGAACCGATTACATGTAATTTATTAAAACGACAAAAAAAATTAAAGAAATTAGAAAATTCTGGACATAAAGATCTTGATGTTAGAACATTTCTAATATTAGACGATTGTTTATATGATAAATCATGGCAAAAAGATCCTAATATTAGAAATATTTTTATGAATGGACGACATTACAATATATTATTTTTATTAACAATGCAATTTGCATTAGGTATACCACCAAATTTAAGAACAAATATTGATTATGTATTTATTTTAAGAGAGAATATTGTTTCAAATAGGAAAAGGATATATGACCATTATGCTGGTATGTTTCCTACATTTGAAATGTTTTGCTCTACGATGGATCAATGTACAGAAAATTATGAATGTTTAGTAATTGCAAATAATGCAAAAAGTAATAAAATAAATGAACAAGTTTTTTGGTATAAAGCAGATCAACATGATGAATTTAAAATTGGACCTGATAGTGTATGGGAATATCATAATGCAAATTGTTGCGAAGATAATGATGAACAAGAAGATGAAATAGATATTAATAATTTTATTGAAAATAAAAAAGGACCACGACTAAATATTAAGAAGACATATTAATATAATTTAATAATATTATTATTTCTAATGATATGCCCACGGGGCAGTACATTTTAATCCTTTTTGTTTTTTTTTAACTAAATAAATACAAGGAAATGTTGTATTACTATAATTCATATTATTCACAACAAATTTATAACCTGGTGGTGCTGAACTACCTTTTCTAAATGTAATGTTATTGTAACTATTATTCCAAATATTTTTATATATCATATTCTTATAATATTATATTAATATTTATTAATAATTATATGTTTAATTAAATATTAATATATATTTATAATATATATTTGTAATGCCTAAAAAAAAAAATCTAGAAAATACAAGATTATCAATAAAACCATATGATATTATATTTAAAAAAAAAATAGATTCAAATAAATATAAAAAATTAATAAACTACAAATGGGGGATTGGAATTGAACATGAGATGCATTTATTTCATTTACCATCTGGTGTAAAATATAGTACTACTAAAAATAATAAAAATATAAAAGATTTTACTATATTTAATTCATTTGACCCCGTTTTAAGAATTTTAAAAAATAAAGATAAATATAAATTAAAATTAATAGATCAACATTTTTTAACAGAAATACCATTTGAACCAACTGGTAGAAAATGTAATGGCAAATGGGTTATAAAAAAAACACCATTTAATATGCCAGAATTTATAACAACAGAACCTTTCTCTACTTTAAAAGAAGGGAAAAAATCTATAGAATTATATTGTGATGAATTACAAGATTTAGAATTAAGATTTTATCATTTATTATTAAAAGATCCAATTGTAAATAAACAAATTAAAAAATACGGGGCATTAACATCATTTCCATTTAGTATGACAGATTATTTATCAATTCCTAAAAATACAAATACATCAATTTATAAATTTGATAAAGATAAAGATAAAGATAATAAGATATATACTGAATATTTAGGGAGTTATCATATAACAATAACATTACCATATACAAATAAAACTTCAAATACTAATTTTATAAAAAAACATTCTAATTTTGCAAATCAATTACAATGGCTGGAACCACTTTTAGTTACATCATTTTTTTCATCTGATCAAAAAGCAGTTGGTACTACTAAAAAAAGAGTTAAAGGTTCATTTAGAGTAGTAAGAGTTGGATGGGGTAATTTTGCAGGTAGTGATGTTAGAAGATTCAATGAAGGTATTGGTAGATATTCTGATATACCAACATATTGGAGAGATGATTTAGAATATTATCAAAAAGATAAATTAAAACCTTGTTTAACACCTACACCCCCTGCAAAAAGAGAAGGAGGTATTTCAGCATTAAGTAGTAATTTTAGAACATTTGGAAGTACTGACCCAGATAGACCATGGCACAGAGAATCTGGGGCACCTATGACAAAACCAAATGGTATTGAATTTAGAATTTTTGATCATTTCCCAATTAAATATTTAAAAGATCTATGTAGAATTATAATATATGTAGCAGAAAATAGTAGAGTGACTGAAACAAAAAAATATGTATATAAAAATAAAAATTGGATAAATACAATGCATAATATTATGTTAAATGGTTGGAGTGCGGAGATTGATATAAATTATATAGATGATTTAAGAGTAAATTTAGGTTTAAAGATTAATACTCAATCTATAATTGCGTATGATGTATTTAAAGTAATTGTTAAAGAATTATTTGAAAAAAATAAAGATGGCGATTGGACATATCTAATGTTAGAACAAAAATATGAAAAACCACCAGTTGTTCCAGAAATTAATAGAAAAAGTTGGCAATTAGGTTTTATTATGAAATTAAATAGAGATACAAAATTACTTGGTGCATTTAATAATTTAATTAAAAATCTTCCTAATAATAATATTAATATAAAAAAAGAGTTTGAGGATTGTATATATAATGAATTTAATATTAATAATGAATCATTAAATATAATAACAAATAAATGGAAGAATAATATAAATGATATTGCTTATTTTATGGAAGATAATGGTATCATAAAAATAAATTATTTTAGAAATAAAAAAATTAAATCGATAAAAGTAATTAAACGGAAACAATATAATAATTTTAATGATATAATAAAAACTTATTTTGTATGTCCTAATAATTTAATATCAGATTATTTTAATTCTATACCAGAATTAGATTACCTTACATAAGTATTTTCAGGTTTTCTTAAATTTTTATCAAAATTACTTGTTGCGTATCCTACATTTTCTTGCCATGGACTTGCATCTGAAAACATCTTACCATAAATTGATAAAATTGGAATCTGTGTATTTTGTTCTTCATTAAATGTTCTTGGTATATATCTATATTGAATTATTGGAGGTGGACAATTTTGATTTGTTTTAATAAATCCGATTGCTACAAAAATTATACCTATAATCATTAATACAACGACTAATGTTTTCATTATATAATTTAACTTATATTAAAAAGTTAAATTATATTTATTTAAAAATATATATAATATTATATATATATGAATATACCAATACAAGATTGGACAAATATTGTTTTTAAAAAAAAAATTATTAATAATCAAAAATCATATAATAATCAAAAATCATATAATAATCAAAAATCATATAATAATCAAAAATCATATAATAATCAAAAATTATATAAATTAGATAATCAAAATGAATCACATCAAATAAAAAGAATATCATTAAAATTATCAAAACAAATACATAAAGCAAGAATTGCTAATAATTTAAATCAAAAAGAATTAGCAAATAAATTAAATGTTCATTATAGTTTAATTGTAAATTATGAAAATGGCAAAGCAATACCTGATAATAATATTAAAATAAAATTACAAAATATATTAAAAATAAAATTTAATTAAAATATTAAAAAATGATTTATATGATATTTAATGTATCATATAAGTTATTTACTATGAATTTAGATGATTTTTATAATAATATTAATATTTATTTAAATAATAAAAATAATAATAATGATATATGTAATTTTACTAATAAAAAAATAAAAGATAATGATATTTTTTTATCTTTTAAAGATGGTACAAATTATTTATTAGATAATTTAAAAATTTTTTTAGAAATTAATTTAATAAATAATAATATTATTGAAAATGACACATATTTTAAATTAAATATGAAAAATAATAATACAATATATTTTTATAAAAATTTAGATAAAACATTTATGGAAATATTTCTTAAACAAAATAATTTTAATGATATTAAGATATACAAATATATTATAACACCACCAAATAATAATATTAAAGAATTAAAACCATATATTCCAGTAAATAATATGAAAAAAATAAAGAAATCATTTAATCATGGTAATATTGTATTTACTGGTATTAATTATTATATATTAAAAGAATTAGAAAATAATAAAAAAGTATGGAAAGAATTATTATATGATGATCATTTTAATATAATAGTACCATATGAATATTTACAATCAAATACATATACATATTATATTAAAACAATCAAAAATCTATCTATGTTATCTCTTGATATAGATAATTCTGTTTATTTAGATCATAAAATAAATTATATATATCCAGAACCATTTAATGAATATGAATATTTAAATGAAGATGATTATAATGAATATGAAAAGAAAATAATGTATAATGGTTATATGAAATTAGAAAATGATATATTCTATATTAATAATAATAGTACTTGGAATAAAATAATTGATAATTTTATTCCGAATGAATATATTAATATAAAAGGAATATCATATTATATAAAAATAGCACAAGAATTTGAAACAAATTTTAAAACTCTTATATCAGCAACTGAATTATTAGATTTACTTACATTTAATATTAAAATCATTGATATTTAATAATATATTGTTTTCCTGAAATATAATTAGTATTTAAATTTAAAATATTAATTATATTATTTTCATTAATAATATATTGATTATTATTAATAATTGGATATATAATATTTATAAAAACACCACTATTATTATAATTATTTGCATATTTCATAATAATATTATATCTTATATTTTCAAAATTAGTTAAATTATCAAAAAAATTTGGTTTTGATACTATTAAAATATTTCCTTTACTTTTTTTTAACATTATTTTTGGTATTTTAATTAAAGTTTCATTTAATTGTTTTAATTTATTATTATTATTTAATTTACTATCACTATCATCATATATTAATAGATTTAATCTATTATTATTTATAATATATTTATTATTACTTAATGTATAATTTAATC
>WLWF01002198.1_pt1 | contig 14511 bp, 12 predicted proteins | sample 6718331 | NCBI WGS metagenome assembly WLWF01 (sample SAMN12718692, study PRJNA515312) | sponge metagenome | isolation source: marine sponge | host: Mycale hentscheli | place: New Zealand: South Island, Marlborough, Capsize Point | collected 2003-05-01
TTCGGCCATTCCCCTTGAGAGGATTATTACAATGACATTGCTGGGCGTCAAATATTAATAAATCCCCTTCTTCTATATTTACAGCAATATCATACTCAGGAAAGATTAACTCGCCTCCGCTAAAATCTCCGCATCGCTTCACACTAAAACATGTCAATCCTTTTTTACAATCTCCTTTATCTTTATGAATCGCGGTTCTAAAATCGTGATTAAGTGTTATAGTTGAAAAGTTAGTTTCAGGTACTAAAAACTCTTCAGGAGATTCCTCATAGACACCATACTGATACAGCCATTTATCAGGGAAATAATTAAAATATAATTCACTAATTTTTTGACATAATGGAAAGATAGTTTTATATTCTTCTAAATGTTTTTTTGTATAATGTGTTAGTCGGCAAGGATGCTGGGGACTCTTATCAAATCCACCAAGAGCAAATGATTGAACAGAATTAGATCGTGCTCGCTTTGATATTCGTCCATCGTTATACTTAAAAAATGCTGAGGATTTCTCCCCAGTGACATCATTGCCCTTCGCATCAGTTAGAGCAACAGGAAATGCTTTCCAGTGCTCTTTCCCACGCTGTAATCCTGATATTGTCACTTTACCTGCCGCGTTCCCACGATTTACTGATTCCATCTTTGATAATTTTACTAACTTCTCATCAAAATCATAATACTTAGAATCTATTACATTCTTTTTTAAACAAAAGATAATATCATCACTCTCTGCATCATATGCCTCCACATCACAATTATAAACATTACTACAATTATAAAAATCTCCAACCTTTGCCTCTTTACTTTTTTTAAGATATAATTCCATTTAATAATAAAAAGAAATAAATCTTAAATGATAATTAATTATACCACCAACCTTTAGGTTTCATCATAGTATCAAGTTTGTTTTCAATCAGAGATATCCGTTGCGTTGTCAATGTATGCTTTGTCAAAAGATTATTTGTAATAAGATCTATCTTACTTAGTTGATCATCTATTTTCTTTATCTTAGAAATGATAATTTCTTGATTACTTAATATTTTATTTAACAAAACCATGTTCGGTTGAATGTTTTGTTTGACTCCGCCCATTTTGATTTGTAAACATATAATAATTATCATTCTAAAAAGATTATTTCTTTGGAGGAGGATTCATTATATCTTGGAATACTTGACTATTACTTTGTCTAGTCTTTACTATCTTATAAATAACACAAGATCCATCGTCCAAACGACTATCAGTACCATCAGCATCACTAATTGCCGTTTTAATATTTTGTATTGTTCTTGGTATTGTATTTGTAAATATTGTATCTTCTCCCCCATTGTAAAAATCCCCATATCCAGAGTTCTTAGGAACAACAGCAATCACAGGAAGTTTTGTTGTACTCTCAGGTCCGCCTATATATGCTGGAGATAATAAATCACTTTTTACCAAGTAGATCGGGGAAATCATCTTTCGTGGAAGATTATCAGCAACTATACCAGTTGATGAACAACTTTGAACAATTGCAGGGAAGTCTTGATATCCCAGTAGCGTCGAGGAAACAATATAGGAAGCATTCCCAACAAACTGATCTATATATTGAGGATAAGGAATTGATTCAGGCTGTCCCGTTGTTAAATCTACACTTTTATCAAATTGAGCAAGATCAGTTGTTTGAATAAGAGCATTCGTTGTTGGTGTAGTACAAGTCAATTCAATATTATTATATCGCACTAATCTATTGTCTAATGTACGATGAAATTGTTCGTAACTAAATCCTAATAAGTTCCAAAGTGATTGTGCCCAGTTCTTTTCATCACATCCATATGATTCTAGAAAGATTCCACTTCTAGCATCCATGATACTATAAGGAACAATATTCTTATCTAATAGAACCTTTTGTGCCGCTCCAGTTCCTAGAAGTGTATGAGCATATGGTGTAAAGTTTGGAGAATAATTTAATCTTGATAATCGTTTATTTATCTTGTAACATATTACTTCAGCATCCCCAACTTCCTGGGATGCTGATAATTGTGCCGCATCGGTACCAACTATCTCAGGAGTATGTAATCGTTTGAATACGAATCTTGATTGATCGGCATCAAAATCTAAAACAGGATCATTTGCTCCAATATAAACTTCATTCATCTCGGCGTTATTATCAAAAGACATCAATGTCATTGAACTCAGCGTGGTCCCAGGAATTGATGGTTTAGAAATTGGAGTGCCTTCCAAATCTTGACGATCTTGATATGTATGGTATCGTGTACCATTCTTGCCAGCACCAGCAAACTCAGTTCCATACTTCCCTGCTAATCCATTATATAATGATAATGAAGCAGTACTATAAGCATTAAAATGTTTATCAAATCCTATATTTCTAACTCCAGCAGGAATACTTACACCACCACCTCCGCCAAACCATTCCTGTGGTATTCCTAAACGATATTGACCAAAAAAGAATCCTATTTTGTATGATCCTTCAACACCAACTCTTACTCCCCAACCATATCGTAAAGTACGATATCTGTCTGGTGCTTTACCTATTCCATCATTTATATCTCTACGATCTTTGTTATAATCAAAAAACAAAGGAGCAGCCCAACTTTCCTCAGAACCATTTGTTAATCCATAATTATCACTTCCTAATTTTGATCTTGTAAACTTTAATGTAAATGTTGCTCCGCTCCCTGTGCTGGCTGTACTCGGTTGACTTAATATTAAGATCTTACCTGGGACATCTATATATTCAATATATGTTCGTAAAGCCGTTCGGTCATTTGATGATGTAAAATCAAGGGGAAATTTACCACCACTATTATCTTCAATCAATACATCTCCAGCAGTTAATCCAGTCACCGAAGAAACTGGGAACTTAACGGAATTGCCTACTACAATTGATGTAGAATGAACTTCTACTGCAGATATATCACTCAGATTCATATGAACAAATCGTGAATTATCTACTGAAAGTGTTGATTTATTTAAAATTAAAGAAGCAGATGCCTCCGCCATATTGCTCGTGTTGAATAATTCAGGATATAATTCTTGAGTATCTAAATATCGTTTTACTGCTAATAAGTTTTCATCATTCCAATCTAATGAGGTCTCTAAAACATTCCCATTATCTACTGATAAAGGAAACTTTGTCACAGCATTCACATAAAATGATCCATCTATTGTTAGTTGAGGATCTACACCAAATCCTTTTTCATCTAATTGTCTTCCTGTTTCTTGTATTTCAGGACGTTTATAACCGATCGTAGCATAACATGCTTGATAATAATGTTCATATTGTCTATACTGATCTCTGTAATTAAAACGATATGTAAGATCTTTTACATGTTGATTATTAATAGTAGTAGATTTATCAAAATAAATATAAACTATTCCCGGTGCCGCAGTATCATGTGAGCGAATATCAATTATTTGTGATCCTACCAAATCGGCGAGCTCAATTACTGCTGATGTAGGACTTTCAACACAGAACATTCCTATTTTCACCTTCGCGGCATCGGCTGTAGTAGTAGCGATCCAGTTTCCAAGCGGATAAGTCCCTGGGGCTCCGTATTGTTTTTCTACGACACTTACAATAGCAACAGCAGAGGCACTCGCGATTAGATTTGGATTTCCTCCACCACTTAAATAAAGTTGAGCAACCTGCTCACTATATCCATATCCAAAAGCACAAGGGAATGGTTCATTTGTTCTGCTTTTTGCTGTAATGTCAAAGTTTCTATTTTCTTTATCTGTATTAGCAGTTGATACTTGTTGAAATGTATCTATCTCAGTCACATTATTAAATTGATCTGTAAATGCCTGAGCAACATTTGCAGGACTATTAAATCCTTCTTGGATATTGTATGTATATGTACGTTTATACCAATTATAATTAAATAACGCAGGATCGCGATGTCCCACCAATGATGAATTATCTTCGGTATTTCCATTATATGCTTTTACAAATAATGTATAGCGTGATCCATCATTATTTATCCCAGTCGTCACTGTTTGCTCGTCATAGTATACTGAGGCGTTCGGGATTGTTCCATTATTAGGACCTCTATATCTTATATTTTCAGAATAATCATTTATATAAACATAAGGACTTGGACCAACGAGACCATTGGCTGGCTTTTGATATGCGTTCCATATTTCATAAGTTTCATAGTACGGAGTCCCTGTCACCCAAGCGGATCGGCGAGGAAGTGTAAAGTAAAACTCTCCATTTGTTGTCTTGTAATATGAATGAGTTAAATGTATTTCATTATCATTTATTTGGACCGGTACGTCTATTGGAGTATATTCATATGAAATATCTCCTAAAAATGAAGCATTTGTTTTTTTAATTTTGATTGTATCACTCATATTAAATATTTGTCCGCGACCTAAATTATCCCGAGCATCTTGGCCTTTTATTTCTATCGTAGCTGCTTCATTACCTATCGCAGACATATATGCTGAATGTACAGATATTTGATCTCCAATATCTAACTTAACTCCATCGCCGACATTGTTCGTCCAATGTGCAGGATTGCCTGCTTCTATCTTTGATAGAAACTCAGGACTTTGCTTCCTATTACATTCAAGTAATATTGTATCAGTATATTCAGACATTAATATTGTATTATTTAATATTAATATAAAAAAGTTTAAGTTAGAAAAAATAAGTTATTTAGTTGCTCACGCGAAAAACGTTTCCATGACACCATCACGAAGAGTAGCAACTTTCATTAGTTCTACATATGATCGCATCGTGTATGAATCAGTAGAACCGCCCGAAAGATTGTTAAGAGCATCATACGAAAAGTAATATTCAATACCACGGGAATTAATACGCTCCGATCTATTTAGATGATATGCTTGGTAAAAAAACTTGTTCGGTAATCCAATTGTTATATTATTCTGTATGCTGTCCTCGAACAAACTACGTGTGATAAGATTACCAGCATCAGAATATTCATCGCGAGTTACAAAAGGAACCATACCTTCCGCCTGAGTAACTTGGTAGAAGTGTCGGCAAGGATTATCAATATCTACAGGATACAGGAAAACATTGTTGTACTTAATATTTGTAACATTCTTACCATTCGTTGCGGTAGCAGAATTAGAATAATCAGATGCCGCACCAGTAGAATGTTGGAGTCCGGTCATTAATAGATCAGGATTATCATAATCATTGTTCAACATAGTAATGACTTTAGAGCAGACACGACCAGCAGCACCAATATTCATAATCTGCTGAGAAGTTGGTTCTTCACTCGCAAAAGCACCAGATACACTCACTGTTCTCTTTGAGAGACGATAATCAACATAAGAAAAAGTCATATCACGATTTGCAGATGCGTACTGCTCCATAATTTCCTGCGGGAAATACTGATAATCAGCAATCAACTTCGTTGCCGTTAAATCAAACTTCATAAGTGAGGTTGATGAACTACCAGTAACCTGTAAGCGTCTCTTTAAAGCAGGAGCAAAAGTTAACTCCACTGTGACGGGCTCTTTCATCATGTAAAGAGGAAGTTGGTTTGAATAAAGGAAGGGAAATAGATCAGCAAGTGCGATCTGATATTCTGGACCACCAAACGAGCCATTTGTGCGTTGATAAGGACGAACCTCAATATCCCCAACCGATCCTGGAACCGATCCAGCGACGACCACGCCACTTGCCGTTGCCGATACATTCATTCCAATATCAATAGATATAAATGAAGCAGATGTCTGGGATTTACCAGCACCAGAAGCATTGTCTCCATCATTGTATGCGACCTTGTGAGCAAGCATGCGACCAGAGGTAACTTGTTCTCTTTGTTTCTGATGTTCATTAGACATAAATAAAGATTTGTATCCCATGTAATGGTTGAAATCATCAATTTCAGAGATAGTCTTGGTACCGACAAGAAGACGAGCACGCTCAACTACACTATGAATACCAACATTCACAGGTGACCAAGCACGAGTTGAGTTCTTGTCAAATCTTAATGTAATCTTAGAATGAGAATGAAGGATGCCCTTGTTCTGGAACTGGAATCGGCAGAATGTATCCGTGTTGACAACAGGATCAAGAATATCAGTTTCAATATCAATAGCAGTATTAGTTGGGATAGTTCCAATCTTTACAAGATCAGGAATAGCACTGGCAGCAGGACCAGCAGGCGCAGAAGGACCAGGAGTAGATTCGGTCTGAGCAAGAGAGTTCATATTCGGAGAATCGGCGGAATAAGACATTTTATATTATTTACAATATAATATTTTAATATTCTTTTTTTTTTTTTTAATATTCACTTTGATCATCTTCTAATTTATATGTTGAATATGTGAATCCTTGATTTGCATCTTGTAAATGTAATGTCCCAAGTGCTGGAAATACGAAGTACTTAATTATTTCTTTTTTTTGTAATTGATGAAACATTACATCTATGGCACGAAGTTTCCTACCTTTATAAACTTCTTCAATTGATGATAATAATTTAATCGCAACTTTTTTATCTGGAATAAAATAAGCACAAGCATGTGTGATTCTGAAAATGTTTTTATCAATTTGTTGTATGATATTATTATCATTTCTAATATGATCTATAACTTCTTTTTTATTGTTTTTAGTAAAAGTATGATAATCTTTTACAAGGGGAGAATTAATCTGTCCTCCGATATAACAAAACTCTTCAGGTAATAAATGTATTGTTTCTTTTAATAATTCAAAATCTTTAATTATTGTGTCATCCTCAATGATAACAACATCCTTTAAGTCGTCATCAATTATCTTCTGAATCATTCCAAGATGTGATAAACAACATGCAGTTATCTTCTTTCTCAAAGGTATTTTACAATTATATCTAAAATGTAATTTATCTAATTCTTCATCTGTGATATCAGTCCACCATTTGGCGGGATACATTGTATATCTCTCATCGTATTTATTAGTTCTTTCGCTGTAAGCGTTGATCACAAAAATATTCATTTATATTATTTATATATGAATTTGAAAAAAAGTTTAAATTAATATTAAACTTAAAATGGTTGAACAGGAAGTTCTTGATTGTATGAATGATATAATCAAGAAAGTTGTGAAAAAGGAAAGTGATAGACAACATTATTTGAAGAACAAAGAAAAGATAAAACAAAATGTGAAAGAATATCGTTTGAATAATCCTGAAAAAAAAGCAAGATATGCTAAAAAATATCAACAATCAACCAAAGGTATGAAATCATATAGAATCAATAAATGGAAAGGTAGAGGAGTTATTACAGATAACTGGGATGCAATGTATGCTCATTATATTCAAACAAGTTTTTGTGATAATTGTAAAATTGAATTAAGTTATGATAAACATTCTACAAAAACAACTAAATGTTTAGATCATGATCATAATATTACCGATCGTCCTAATTTTAGAAATATATTATGTCATCCTTGTAATGTCAAAAGGAAGTGATCTATTTAAGCACCTGGATTCCGTTCGCGGAGAATGCCAAGGTTTGCTTTGAGTGAACAAATAGATATAATGCCTGCGGTGAATCAGTAGTAATACCACAATCCATATTAATGCCGAAGTTCTGCGTGCGGAAATCGACGCCATTGCCGGAGATCACGTCATAGGCAACTCCGATGCCAAAGACAGATCCACCATCTATACGAGTATTCATCACAGCAGCACTAGAATCAGAGACAGCCATAGTATTAGGATTAGCAGTAGTTCTTGAAATAGCACTGAACTTCTGGATAGCATTCATGTATTCCTGTACAACCTGAGAATCGCCAGTGACATTTGCGACAGCATCTTTCTGGATAGTATCAATGTTGTATTCAACCGGAAACTTTTCGCCTCCTCTGAGGAAAAAGATCTGATCAATATCAGCAGCGGTATCTCCAGAGTTCTGAGGATAGTTATTACTTAATCCATTTGCTTGAATATTATTTATCATCTTAGCAGGAACCATATTACCAAAAACACCAAGTACTCTTGATAATCCAAGATTGAAATTAATAATAGCATTCGCGGAGTTAAATGTGGTGAAATAGGAAGAGATGCTGTTAAACTCAAAAGTTGAGGAAGGAGCTACTTGCTGTGCCGGATCAGCAACAACTGCTTCGGCCGTCATGTATACATTTGAGAGTTCATAAAAGCATTTGTCCATATCGGTAAGTCCTCCATCCGCAGAAAAGAGAACATTGGAATCTGGTGCTAAATGAATCTCAACAAGGACACCTCCGAGACCGCCCTGGCCATTAGGAGCCAACGGGATCGGGACTCGTCCGTTGAACAGACCACACGGAAGGTGGATACAGAAAGCATTACCTGAAGGAGTTCCTGCAAGTTTCGTATTGCCTGTAGGGATATCTACAACACCAATCTTCTGTGCTTGATAGTTAGGGCAGACCAGGGCTTGCTGGGATAAATGTCCTAGACTATCTTCCGTCGAGGAAGTGACAGGGAGGTAGGAAGTCATAAATCTGTTGTAATTCTTTATTTCTTCAATTACTTGATGTGTTGCTTGCGATTTAATAACCAACTGATCAATTATTGAGAACATACCTAACTGCTCCGACATGCGGATGTTAGAACCACTCAGCGGGATTGAATTGTTATCAGTGTCATTACCACGAACGCGGAAATATCCGCAAAGTCTTACCGAAGAACCAATTAACGACATATCTGCTTCACCAATAATAAACTGAAGAACAGGCTGTCCATTCCGGAAAGAAATCTTTCCTGTGGACGTAACATTTGAGGGAGTTATCTGTAGATTTTTGCGAGTACTCATTTTCTTTATATTTAGACAATTATATTTTATTTTATTATAAAATAATTTTAAAAATATGACTTACAAAAAATAATTATACTTCAATTGAGATACTATCTCCACGGACAATAATTCTCCTTAGATGGCTGACAAAACAATTCCAGAGATGAGGTTTCGTTGGCTGACCACTAGTTTCGGTGTATTCTACTTGTAAATTAAAATCCTTACCTCTAGCATCATAGACACCATTCTGAAGTGAAAGAGCACGACCGATGAACCAATTCTTCTGGTAAGAAAGGAATGAGAGTGGTTCAATTCCCGCCATGTAGAGTGCCTTCTCGGCTTCAATCAACCACTGCTGATCCATTCCTTGATACTGGTCAGATACATTCGCAATACGACTTACCGGAACCTTTCTTGAAGGATTCAGTTTTCCATCGTAAATAAACTGATAGTTAGATGCTCTGTCACAAATACCAGTTAGACCAGATCGTAATGAATTATTAGTCCCCTTTGCTTCACAATCAGAAAGAACTTGATTAATAGTGTATGTATTATGACCACGCATAGCATTCTTCGCAGTATAAACACTGGCATCAACTGGGATCGCAAGAATAGATTTACATCTGGAGTTCTGGATTGGTAAGCGGATATTTACTTGACGATCAGATGCAAGTTGAGAATATTTGTAATTCGTAAATGATGTGAAATCATAATTCATCGCACCGCCAGACTTTAACATAGACATCATTTTGCTAGTGTAGCCTTCCGGCATCTCAACCTGCTGTACAAGAAGTTCTACATTGTCTATACTACAAGTAGGATTGAAATTAACTATACGCTGCGGACTATACGAATATATCGCAAAGTCGGAGTTGATAGCAGAAGCGAGTCCAGTAATATTAGACGCTTCAATAGTAACAAAAACAAGACCAGCACTATCTTGAATCGCACCAGCGGGAAGAGCCCCCGAAGCAGTGACAAAATCTAATCCTTGGATACGACAACCGACTTGCTGATTGTCACTTCCTCGGTAAGGAACAATATCAGTATCCGTTTTAGGATTGTAAAAAGCAATACTTTCACCAATAACAAATGGGAACTGATCTACACTAGCATAGTTATTAACATTATTGACATAGAAACCAACCTGAGAAGGAGCACTAGTTCCCCAAGCAAGAGGAGCAACCCAAGATCCATTTAATGAGTGAAAACGAGGATTTGACTGAATGCTATTCTCTTTGACGCAATTAGTTAACTGACGGAAACAATTAGTCTGCTCTTCAAGTAAGAGTTCAATACGAAGACCTTCAGTCAGTTGAAGCGGGAAAACTTTATCATTGTTAAAGATTCCGCCAGGGATCTTAATTAGACACTTCACTGTTTGGAAGTCATCATCCGTCAAGAACTTATCAGAACCATTGCCGGCAGTTCCCGCAGCAGAAGCAGAAAAGTAAGCGTTTTCCTGATGATTACATCCAGCCGACTCTTCACTACCAAATGTACGGCGAGCACCAGGAGTCATATCAATCGCACCTTCAGTAAGAGCACGCTTAGACTTTAAAGTTTCATTCGTTTCATAATCATACTTCAAGGCTGTAAGAATATTAGCATTCTGGATTTCTTCAAGTAAAACATTCTGAGCACCACCCGAACTAATACGAACATCACGAATTAAAACATTTGCTCCAGTCTCTTGGTCTAGAAATAAACGAGATACAGATCCACTTGCAGAATCCGCAGGCAACTTAACTTTAACATCTAAACGAAGATATGATTCTTGGGGCATCATGTATCCAATTCCCGCAGGAATTACAAAATTAATTTGCTGTCCGAGTTGGTATGAAAGACCATTTTCGGCACGAACCGAAACTTTCTTCTGAGATATAGGGATTCTTTGTTCTGCTGTAAAGAATGATTGAGTAGGCATATTTTATAATGTATCTATAAAATAATTTTGAAAATATAAATAAAAAAAAAGAATTAATTATTTCTTGTAAGTTTTCTTACCTTTCTTCATATCGCTATCTTTCATAATACTACCATCCGGCATTCTATGCGATCCTTTAGGAACTTTGCCCTTTGCTTTTGCTTTTGAAGGCATTGCTCCAAGGATAGGATCAACATTCAATGAGGCAGTAGTCATCGTAGCAAACTTCATTCCAGCAGGAAATCCTTTAGGTCGTTTTGTAATCTTCACGCGATGCATCTTTCCTTCGTGTCCAACAACTTCCCCTTCAAGTGTTTGTGAACCAATTTTAAATGAAACATCATCTCCAACTTTAACCATTTTTAGTATTCTTAATTATTTTATTTTATGATGTAAAAAAATTAAAATGTAGAAACTCCCATTCCAGTTGTCCCTAAATGTGTTGCCGATCCTGCGATAAGTCCTGCTGTCTGTAATCCTTCAGGGATTGATATTGGTTTCGCAGCAGCAGCAGCAGAATTAGAAGCATTCGTAAAAACAGTGGAGGCGTTTGCGATATCCTTTTCGTGATCTCCTACACTATTAAGTATACCTCCGGTCATATTCAGTGCCGCACCCAATTCCTCAGCACCAGGAAGGAAAATACCAGCAACATCAGCAATTGTTCCTAAACTACTTAATATGTGAGCTCCCTCGTGCCAACCACCGCCTGCCTGACCTTTATCTGTAAAGTCACTTCTTTTTTCAAATAAATCATAAATATCTTCCCCGCCTTCAATATTCCCTACAACTTTCATTCCACTTTTTACCAGCGGATTTGAAGCAATCGCTTGTACTTTCCCAAACTTTCCTTTAAGATCTGCTATTGTCTTATCTGTTTCGGTCAGTGGTGTACCTCCAGCAGGTGGTGCTCCTGGTGTTCCAGCAGGTGGTGTAGGTAGTGTCGTTGTCGGTGCTGCTTCAGGAACAACTGATTCAAGATTATTCTGTGTGAGTCCTTGCTGTGCTTCTACTCTTCCAAAGTTGTTTGTGTCGTGGCTTAATTGGTTTCCTAAAGGAGCGTCACTCAATCCGCGAGCATTTTGTGCCGCAGTTTCCTGTACATCTCCTGTAAGTTGTGTCCTGATGGTAGAATCACTATCTCTCGCTGGAGAAGTAGTATTCAGACCAGCACGCTCTGCTGGCGATGGTTGGCTTTCTTGTATGAAGATTCTATTGAGTCGGGCAGTCCTATCTGGAATTGGTTCAGCACCTTCTCCAATACTATTGAACTCACCAGCACCAGTAGGTGCTTCAGGTACTCCGCCTGGTAGTCTCCTTCCAAAGGGAGTTGCTTCTTCGGGAGCGGCTGGAGGACCACCTGCTTGTCCTGCTGGTTGAACATTGAGTCTCCTCGAGGGAGCAGCCTGTCCAAATAATGTATTCACTTTACCAGTAATCCAATTATTAGCAACATTATCAATACCTCTTCCGATATCCGCACCAAGTGATCTTTTTAATTGCCTTCCAAGAAAATCTACTTTACCTTCCGAAGCACGATAATCCGCGAGAGTCTCTAAACCACTTGTACCTATTTTGTATGCTCCTTCACCGAGACCCAAAGAGTCCATAGCAAGGAATGTATTACGATCAGATGTAATCTGATTTGTAGCAGCATTTTTATCCTTTTGATTTTGTATTCCTACAGCCCTTATACGATCCGATCGTGCGGCACGAGCACTTTCTGCTTGTGATGTAATAGCATTTGCCTGTGAGATAGCGTTTTCAATTCCAAGACCATCCATGTTTTATACATCTTCAATATTTTCTTTTTGATCACTTAAATTAATTTTATTTTCGTTCGTAGGATTCATCATATTTCTTTCTCCTTCAGCAACAAGACTTTCAAAGTTTTTGTACATTTTCGGTGGATTTGATTGTAAATCCATATGAACAAAATCATATCTATTTGGTGTCGCTGCTTTGTAGAGATTGATCCAATTGTCAGGTCCTCCGAACATATCCCCGTACTCTTCCGCGATCTTATACAATTCTTTTCTATTTGGGAAAGGACTTCCAACAATAATATTTGTAGCGTTCTGTCTAATGATTGGAGAAACTGCCCTGAAGTTTTGACTACTTATCACAAGTAACTTAATATTAAAATGACGATAACGAGATGCAAGATGGTTCACCTTAGCCTCCCTTCTAATTGATCCTAAACAATCATCTAAGATAACTGCGATTTCTGGTTGATCTTCTTTTTCGTATGACTTCTGCTTTTCAACGATCCCGTTAATAATAGCATCATCATATTGATCGTACACATCAAATGCCTTCTTTAAAAATCGTGATGTAATATCATTCGCAATTGTATTACTGATTATATTCACCTGATCAAATCGTTCCTGTCCGTCGTAAAAATCACTATTTAAAAGCATGTTACTTATAAGAGTACTTTTTCCGCACTTAACAGGTGCACAGAGGAGACATAGTGCTCCGCCGCCAAATCCTTCTATCTGCGGGAGATGTGGATGAATCGGTGGTAATCCTTTATTATTTGTAGTTCCTCCTTCTGGATCTTTAACTGGTATAACTGATGGTCCTTGAGATTCCATTTATATATTGTAAATATTATTTTTATTTAAATAAATTAATTTTTTATTATTAATTTGAAAGTTTGTTTATTAATTTTATTAAACTATAATGCCTCGTAAAATAAATGATGGATTAAGTAATCATCAAAGATATTTACTTAATCCAGAAAAAAGGGAAAAAAGAGATGAAAATCTTAAACGATGGAGACAAACTGATAGAGGAAAGTTTATTAGAAATCGTAATCATTGGGTAGACGCAGGAATTATAGAACCATTAGAAGGATGGGAAAATTATTGGGAAACATTTAAAACAAAAACACATTGTGAACTTTGTAATGTAGAGTTTGATCTTGAAAAAGGAGCAACATCAAAAAAAGGAAGATGTTTAGATCATCATCATCATTCGGGATATATTAGAAATGTAGTTTGTCGTGGTTGTAATATATCTACTATGAGAAAGTTTGATGCTAATCACAATAAATTATTGTTTGAGTTGTATCGGTCTTTTATGCTTCAATCGTAAATCCCATCTACCATTCTTCCTTTGAAATAATGTACAATGATCAGGATACTTATTTGCTAAATGTTCTTTATCTGCTTTTTCAGTTTCTATATTCCTGCCCGAGCCATCGCATCCACCAGCACTATAATTGTTTGTCACAGGTGCGATCCAATTACTTTTTAGAATCCCACCATCTCTAATGTAATGAAGTATGCAGTTCTCAAAGTCTTCAGCATAATTGGTTTCAAGTATAATATCTTTTCTATTTATTCGGAACCGGCACGCGCCAAGCATATACCTTAAATCAGTTGTATATTCCTTACATGCTTTCATAAACATTGGATTAGGAACACTATATGTTCCGCCGAATGATAATTTTTTTAACTCTAATTGTTGAAACATCTCAATACATATATCTTTAAAGTTTGTAATTGATTTTCGTTCTGTATCAATAATATGTTTAAGATCATCATCTATTTCAACAAGATAATCTCCAGCATCAAAGAAACTTGTAATTTCATTATGGGCAACGCCGATTCCTTTGGTATCAGTTACTAGATGATTCACAGGAATCATCCCATACATTTCTAACTGAGGATCATCTTCTCTGAGAATCAGCCACACATCCTGTAAATCTATATCTTGATCCTTAAGAAACTTATACGTTAAATCAGTAAACTTGTTTGCTCTTTGATAACTTGGAATGATATATTTAATATTCATTTTATGATAATGTAATATATTATTTTAAATATTTAAGATTAAATTGCTCATTC
>WLWF01002199.1_pt1 | contig 14509 bp, 25 predicted proteins | sample 6718331 | NCBI WGS metagenome assembly WLWF01 (sample SAMN12718692, study PRJNA515312) | sponge metagenome | isolation source: marine sponge | host: Mycale hentscheli | place: New Zealand: South Island, Marlborough, Capsize Point | collected 2003-05-01
CGACCATTCTCAAGAATGATGAGATTGATCTGTTTCCATATCGCTCAAATTCAGCTTCGTAAGTATCTGGAAGATACTGTGTCAAGAAGTCGAAATTGGTGATGTAATTTGTAGGCAATGTTGCCTTTACCGAACTAGGTGTAATTGCTACACCTGGTGTGGTTTGTAATGATCCAGCCATTTTTTCTAATTTTTACGTTTTTTAATAATTAATCTATTGCCTCGACTTGCGTCTATAGACCTGACCTGCACACCCTCCTTAGGGGTAACCTTTGTGGACTGACGAGTCATGTCAATGTTTTTAGACTCTTTAGCCACATCGCCTACCGCATCTGCCATACCTTTATCGTAAAAGTACTTGGCAAACTTCTCAGGGTTTGAAGCCACGGCTATAGAACGATGGAATCCCTCATAATCCTCAATCGATCCGTCCTCACCTGTAAACTTATTAACAAAGTTATTAAGGTCAGACTGTTCGTTGAGTAAGGTCTTGCTATCAGCTGGCTTGTATACAACCTTGTTATCTTCTGATATGTTGAACCCGAAACCTTCGAAGTTCTCAGAGAATAATTTACTTGTATTACTTGTAAATTTTTTAGCCCTCTCAGCAAGCTCCTGCTCGTTTTGCAATCGCTGCTCTTTTGTTTTCTTGTAGCTATTGAAGCTCTCTCTTTCCTCCTCTGGAACAAAGGAATCCCTTGACTCAAGTGGAACCTTGTACTGTTCTTTTAAAGAATTAAAATATTCTCTAGCTTTAACAAGCTCTTTCTTCTTCGCCACCTTCTTGGACTTGATCTCTCTCTCTTCATCAAGATCTTCATCATAAGAAAACTTGTCCTCTATCTCAAAGCTCACATCCTCAGGATCCAGTCCCTTGTTCTGCTCTAAGTAGTAGTCAAGTAGTAGCTGGTCGTCATTAACGTCATCATAATTTTTGTTAATCTTGATGAAGTCATTCATACCACGACCTGTCTCTTTCTTGTACTTCAGGAATGCCGATACATCCTCTGGTAGCTCCTCGTTAGCGTTACGCTGTTCGATCAACTCGTCCAAGGAATTTATCTCCCTGTCGTACCTCTTACCAATATATGAAAGAACGTCATCGTCATTTAAGGACGACTCTTGTGCTTCGCCTTGCGGCTGTATATTTTCTTGCTCTTGTGAGGCGGTGGAACCCTCAGGGCTTCCTTCCATTCCTGCACCGTTAGCTTCGTTGTTTTCATTCTCTGCCTTTTCTAAAAGATCCTTCTCAATCTCCTGAGTTGACTTCTCTTCAAAGTCAACAGCCCTTACCTTAAATTCTTCTGCCATTTTATTATATTTTATTTATCCACAAAGTTAAGTAATATTTTTGTATCCTATTTAGGGCCAAATGATTCTAGTCCAAAACCGTCAAGAGTATCCTCCGTGCTCTCAAAATTTTGTGGAGGCAGGTTGTTCTTTCTTTGATTTATAAGTTTAGACTGCTCACTATTTTGCTGACTAATTCTTTCAGACTTACCCTTCTCTCTATTGTCTTCTCTCTTCATCAAAGATTCAGTCTCTATACCCTTAAGCTGCATGTTGTACTGAAACTCTAAGTCCATCAAATACCTCTTTGCTTCAACCTCTGCATTCATCTTCTGAATCTCGAACTGTGCCTCAGACTGTTTAACCTGTGTCTTTGCCTGAGCTTCAAGCTGTATTAGCTGTGCCTTTTGTTGTGATGCTGACTGCTGAGTCTGTAGGTCTGACTGTAGCTTCATCTGCTGCTGCTGCTGAAGTTGCTTCTGCTGCTGCTCCATTCGTCTACGTCTTTTAACCTTAAGCATCTCATTTGCTAGCTTAATGTTATTCATGCCTCTAATATCTATAGCGTCCTCAAGATCTATCGTCTTCTGCTGAAGTGCTACATTTATATTAGCCTCAAGCATCTGCTTCTCTTCCTCATCTGGAGCTACCTCTATAAATATACCAAAGTCATAAAGGTACAGGTCTTTAATCTCATCAAGTATAGCTACGTTATACTTTCCTATCTGCATAGCGAACTCTTCCCTAAAGTCTGCATATTCAAGTATGTCTCCAACCCTTAATGATATACACTCGGCAAGCCTTCTTGTTGCGTATAATCCTGCGTTTAGTATGTGTCTTGTGGCAGTGTTGGAGCTCAATGCCGCCAGCTTCTGCACGCCCACAAGTGCATCAGGGTTTGGACTTGATCCATCCCTTGCAGAGTTTATACCCGTCACATCCCTGATCATATTCAGGTAGTGGTTATAGTTTCCAATAAGTGCAGCCATCTTAGACTGTCCACTGTTTGAGTTAAGCTCCTGTATTGGAACCCTTGCATTATTAAACTCTCCTTCCTGAGTAAAGCTCCTACCTATAACACTACCAGTCTGGAAGTATAGCTTAAGTGCATCCTCAGGATTATATGCGGCACCTGTACCTAGGTCTACCTCATTAATACCGTCTGCATCTATAAATACACCGTCAGGTACAACCCTTGACATTACCTGTTGTAACTTTAGGTGTGTCAGTTGAATCTGATCAGCAAATGGAATCATTCTTCTAACCAATGACTCTATATTACCCTTGTATAATCTTGGTGCGTGAGCCACGTAGTTTGGCATGGCACTCTGAGATGCTGATTTTGGTCTTACCATGTTTCTAGCCATCTCCCACTTGAGTAATATGTTAGATCCACCAACAAGTATTCCGTCATACCATACCTCTCTTGGTGCCTCGATTATTTCAAAAGGAATACCGTCTCCTGTTGGAGGATTAAATGTGTCTCCCTTTCTTATAACTCGCTCCCCACCATTTTCTAATATTTTCTTTTTCCAGACAAATCTCTTGCTCGTCTTGTAGTTGAAGTACATAAGTGTGACAACCTCATTTAAGAATGCGTCGTCCTGATAATTTCTTATGATTGGAAAGTAATTATTCCATGCAGAGCTAGAGTTCTTTATCTCTGTAAGCTGCTCATCAGTAAGGTCTGGATTTATTTTTAAAAGCTCTGTGTAATGAACCTGCTTAACCTCACCGAAGTAGTAGCAGTCAGAGAAGTCCTCCTTCTCTGTGTAGCTATGTATCCAGTTAGCTGGATCTACGTAGTCCACATTAACACCGTCGTTAACGAGAAACTCATGCTTCATGACACCAACACCTATTGTGGTTACGTCGTAGTCGAAGTTCTTTTTAACCTCGTCAAACTTGTTCATTTTTAGTATGGTATCTATGGCAACCTCCTCAGCTATTTCTATCCCAGGCTTGTAGTTTATCTGCATGTATAAAGAAAGCTCCTGATCATCAGCTGGAAGCTCATTTGGATCCATATTAAACGCATTAATACCAAACTCCTGCTTTGTCATCTCCAAGAAATCCTTGGAAACCATATCCTTCTCTATAGACTCCTGGAACTGATTTTTCTTCTCAGCAGACATCACGTCCTGAGCCTCAGCCTTAACCTTGTAAAGCCTGTCATTCATTCCGTTTACAACGATATCTACAAACTTAGGTATGATAGGAATAGGACTCCAGTCTAGGTTTAACATAGACATGTCACCATTTATAGATAACTCATCCTTATACTTCTGAACAGGCTGCTCACCCCTAGCATAAAGCCTTAATCTGTGGTACTCTCCCCATTGGTCATAAAACCTACAAGAACTTCCCTTTCTCTTGAACCACTCACCCTCTATAGCTTTAGCCACACTAAGTCCATACTTCTCTGAAGATTTTTCTTCATCAGAGGCCATCTGGTTCGGGAAGGGTAATTGATTAATTATTACTGAAGGTTTCTCCATTACTTTATTATTTCGCTTCTATTACCACGATTGTCATATCTTACAAATTTAATACTTATTTTTGATTCTTTTTTATGCACATTAGAAATATACTTCTTGTTTGCCATTATTGCAAGTCCTGAGCTTATCGAGGCATCGTATTTAGTCCTATTATTTATCTCAAACTTGGCCCAATCCTCAAGGGTTCTAGTAAGATACATACTACCTATATTACCAGCATCTCTATATGTACCCTCAGAGTCGAACCCTACGTACTGTTCTATATAGGATTCAATAGCTGATGCGTGAGCCTGTTTTACATCCTCACTGGTGTTAGGTATACCGCCAAGCTCTAACTCTGTCTTAGACAGTCTCTTTTTGTTCTTATCAGGCCTGTTCATTGAGAATCCTCTGTATCCTCTGTTCTTAAAATGGTAAAGAAGTCTAGCCTTGTTATTCTCTGCAAGTATAGGCATACCATAAAATACACATGCCATTAGTACATCCTCGAAGAATATCTCTGCCGTCTTTGGCCTTGCTATGTATTCAAGAAAGAACTCATTAGACGGAGCATCCTCCATATGAAACTTTGTCAAACCGTGCAGTGCACCATTAGATCCACTACCTCCAACAACACCAGATATGTCATATGGATCACACCCAAATGATCCCATGTGTTCATTACCAGGATACTTAACACCCCCTCTATTTATAACATTATTTCTGTGCTCAAAGCTTGGAACCCATGACACAACAAACCTGCCCTTTTTATCTGGAGTCCATATAACCGTTGTATCCTTCTCACCATTCTTCCAGTGAAAGTACCCCCTGGTCAAAACCCTGTCCTTTATCAATGAGTCATTGTAATCTATCTGCTGATATATCTTTGTGAGGTTGAATATTGACTGCCTAGACTCATCCCTGAATGCGTGCGATTCAGTCCTAGGAAACTGTCGGTAGTACTCATTTAATGCGTCTGGATCAGATTTAAGTGCCTCAACCTCATTATTCCAGTATGTTATGACACCGTCATCTATCATCTCACCATCTACCCCTAAAACTGGTTTAGAAGGATCGTCAAATACAGGCCATCCATACTGATCAATGTAGCCCTCGTAGTTCCACTCCATCGGTATAAATAGTGAATACAATCCACTCCTTGTCTGTCCGTTTGCTGACCTTACTGATGGATCGCTGTCCATATACAACCTCTTGAACTGCTCCCCACCCTTTGAGAGTGCGTTGGATGTGGATCCCATCATACACTTACCTATAATCTTACTACCCAGCCTTAGGCATGTCTTAGTTACACGCCAGTTGGTTTGTATGTTGTTAGGCTTAAGCCACTTACCACTCTCGTCATGTACAAGAAGTAAAAGTTTTTCACCGTCATAGCTGTTGTCGTCCGTGTTCTTCCAGTCAATGGTTGTATCAAGTCCTTCTATCTCGTCGTCCTTTTCCTCATCCATATTCTTTCGAGTGATCTTACTGGCAGGAACCCTGAACGCCAATTCAGTCTTTGGGTTGTCCATACCATCCTGTATAGGCTTAAAAAAGAAGGGGTAGTTCCTTACGATGGGTACGACCTTGTCTGTAAACATCTTCTTGGCATCACTACCTGTCTTTGAAAGGATTCCTATACGTGAATCCCTAGATATTGTTGCTATGTTAGCACACTCCTCAGATCCCATAAATGAGAAACCAGACCGCCTGTTCTTTAGGTAGCACATTCCGAAGGATCTCTTGTCAGCCTTACATGCCTCCCAGAATATGTAGAATATCCTGTTTGACTCCCTGAAGTCAGGGTGACCTACATCAATCTTAGTCCATTGCAGGTACATATAGTGAGATCCAGTTATATAAGTAGGATTACCATTATTCATAAACCAGTACCCATCCTCTCTTCTGTCAAACTCTGACTCTATAAAGTCTACGTATTTAGACTTAAAAAGATTATCCTTCCTGTTCCAGTCAAATATTGTCCTTATCTTAGATAGTTCTTTTGGATACTCATAAGCAACCCATCTGTCTTCCTTTACGTCTAACTTTTTTGGCTTTTTAGGTATGGCTATCTTTAATCCATTTATGTCATAGACATCACCTATGGTTCCGTCCTTAGATATAACAACAACGTCATACTTCTTGTCATACCCATACACCCATTTCTTTGCCCTGTTTCTTGAAATCAAGGCATTCTTGCTTATGTGATCTTTTGATATTTTATATAGATTATTTTCCACGAGCCCTACCTTCTGCAAAACCGTTCTTGCCAGCGTCTATAACCTTGACCTGATCCTTATCACTCTCCTCCTCCTCTATCTTGTGTAGCATAGCAAGTGCGTCATCGAATGCTAGCTTCTTTGCTGATGCTGCATTCTTCATCTTGTCTGCACTTATATCATCCTCTGCATGGGTTATTATTGGCTCCTTTAAAACCTTTATCAACTCATCTATAGCTAGCTTTGCTGCCTGTAATATTTCTACCTTTTTAGACATATATTTTTGTTGTACATCCTGTATAGTATTTCCTCACCTATCCTAAACTCATACTCACTGTCTGGAGTGAATGATATTATATCTCCATTGCTTACATAGTCTATATCATCATTCTTAAACACCAGTTCACCCCATAGTTGTTCTAAGCTACCAAGCTGTGTGAACATATGATCCTCAGACTCTATAGGTCTAACGAAGCAAAAAGGAGATGGTGCATTCCAAACGTCATCTCGTTTGTATAGATAAACCTGACTTGGTTCCACTATAAATATATCATCCATAACATGATGCCAGCTGCTCTTCTGTTTACCCTGCATGTCGTAGTAGTACCTAAAAACGTTGTGATGAACGATAACTATATCCCCCTCTTGTATTGGTCCACTATAATATGTAGGCCTTGATATAACCTTTGCAAACCTGTTTGATACGGTATGATCCTCTTGAGACGAGCTTATAACAAACTCCCTACCATCATAATTCCTAATATTGTCATAACGCCTGCCATCGACAGGTTTAATAACGAAGCAGTATGGTGATTTCATTAGAAGTCTATTTTAAACTCTATAGAAACAGGCATTGTGGAACTAAATTCCTTCCACTTAACAATCTCGTCATCCTTACGTATATATATGGATATTGATGAGTCCTCCTGTATTATTGAGTCTATCGTGTAACTCCTTCCAAGAACCTCCTGACCTACAACATAGTGCATGCACTTCATGTAGTCTGGACCTACGGATATCTTTCTAACTATATTCACCTGTGTGTAGATTTATGTCTACATCTCCGTACTTCTCAGAAATCTCTTTCTGATAAGATGCCAGGTCATGTGCTCCCATCTCTAGGTTGGCTATTGACGTTATCTTTTGATTTTTTAATCTCTCGAAGGTGATCTCAATGTCAGCTATCTGAAACTTGAGGTCCCTGTAATTCTTGTTGAGCTCGATTAATTTTTCAAGCTCTTCCTTTTCAATTTTTTTCATTTAATTTAATTTACTACCAAGTAGCTATGGCAACCCTATTCCATGTGTTTATAGCTACACAAACATATAGATAGCTTGAATCATACGCCAGTGTACCAGGTACTCCAGTTGAAGATGCAGTTGCTGGAACGCTAGATGTTATCATGTAGTCTCTTAGTGAACCTACCGTAAAATTCTTTGTAGCGTTTGCAGCGTCAGAGTCTGATCCAAGTAATATATCGTTCTCTGTAGGTGTAGCTGTTGAATATGAATCTATCTTTGCCATGTCTTGTTATTTATACAAATATAGTTATTTTTATTTTCCTTGACCTTTATAAGGCTTGTTATAGTTAACAGATTTCTTTAATCTTGACTTATTCTTAGAATGTATACCAGTTCTTTTCTTTTTAGGCTTCCTAAGAGTGTTTGTATTATTGGCCATTTTCTAATTGTTGTATCATTTGAAAATGTATCTTCGCAACCCTGTCTCTACCAGACTCACTCATAAGTATCTCATGACACTCTCTGTAATTTGTCATAAAAAAGTTTTCTGATAATATAGCTGGCATAGTAGTATGTATAAGAACATAGAAATTTGCTTCTTTATCAGGATCTCCGTCAACATTTGACGGCCTCATTGCTCTTTCAGGAAACTCTTCATCTGCTTTTTCATAAAGTATTGTGGCTATTTCATCAGATTTAGTTTCTCCAGGAGATGTATATACCTCCCATCCGTGTGCCGCCTCATCACTGAATCCATTAGCATGTATACTCACATATATACAAGGTTTTTCAGATGACTTAGATATTCTGTTAGCAGTACTTACCCTTTCAGATAAACTTATATCTTTAGCTGTGTCTACTAAATTTATATGATCAATATTATTAGACTCACACATTTTAACCAGTCTATCTACTATAGACCTGTTAAACTCTCCCTCATACAAAACCTCACCGTCTGGCCATACAGGAGATCTCTTGCCTGATGTCTGATAAACACCATCTATTACACCTCCATGTCCATTGTCTAATATCCATAGGTATTTAGACTCAGGATTATGCGGCTTGATTGACATGTCAAACTCAGTATTGCAGTTAGGGCATGTTATTATTTTTTCCATAATCTAATTATTACAAATGCGAAAAGATAGGCTAAAGATATTATAAAAATTACCCCATCTACTTTTCCTTAGCAGGCAACGCAATTAAACTGTCTTTTGACCTCAAGAACATTAGACCTACAGCAAGCCATCCTGCCATACCTTCTGTTGTTTCCTTTTCAGTGTAAATCATTACGCCACAGAATATTAAAATTAAGCATCCTAGTATTGTTGTTACGTAGTTTGAGAATAATCTATTTTTCATATCTTTTTTTTTACAAATATAACTAATCTGAAGACTCCATAAACTATGGCTGCAAATATCAACCAGTTCATTGCCTTCTTCCATATCGGAGTTTTTTCGTAGTACTTTACGGGAATCTTTCTCTCCACTATCTTTTCAATGGTTACAGTGTCACACTTTCCCTTTATATATACGTTGTTTTTTATTGTATCGTGAAATATCTTTACGGTCAGTCTGTCCTTTTGTAGAACTAATGTATCTCTAGTTATCTCGTGAAAGAAATGCTCTGTTATAACTGTATCATGTACGATCTCAGGAACTGTAACTTTTACAGTGTCATGTATAACAAGGCTGTCAGTTGTAAGCAGGTGAGGGTGTTTATTTATTAGTCTAGTGAATCTTCTTTGCGGAGTGCACGAGATTAAAAATAAAATTATTATTAGAAGGCAGCTATTTTTTACTCGCATGAATGGCTTGGATAATTCTTAACTCCATAGCACCCATCTCTGTCTTTAGCTCTGCCAGAGAGGCATCGTTCTTCTCTCTATTTCTCTCCACCTGTGCCTTTAAATCATCTACTCTCTTATGCAATAAAATATTACCCTCCTTCTTATGTGTCTTAATATCGTCCATATCCGAAGCAAGATTATCTAAAACTACCTGTTGAATTTCAACCTTTCCCTTCAAGCTATACCACACTGCAAGAGCTCCAACCACTGCAGAAAGTAGTGATATTAAAGCATCAAACCCTATCTGAAATCCTGTAATTTCCATATTACAAATTTAATAATTATTCTACAGGTATAGGTTCAGACCATTCTGCTGAAGCCATAAGCACTAAAGCTTGTTCGTGTGTTAAAGTTTGTAAAGGCGTTACAGTACCGTCTGCTATAAAAGTAGGTTCTGTATTCCACTTTAAAACGAATTGTGTTTCGTCTAAACTTTTTCTAATCGTGTTTTCGTCAGTTTCTCCAACCTGTGAAAAGTCAATGTTTACTAAATCTGCAATGTTTATTATTGCGTATGTTTCTGCTATTCTTGTACTCATTTTTTTATTCGTTTTTATGTTGGTACGTCTGTACTAAATGTTGTAAAGTTTGTCATTGTTCCGTCATTACTTCCAATATTGTCTGTCAATGTTGGCGCAGTATCTCCGTCACCGCAACGATACCAAGCAATAATATTAGATTGAGAAGTTAAGTCTGTAGGTAGCCCATTGTTATATATTGCGCTTACTTCTGTTGAAGACAAAGCCGATGTATAGACAGATTGCTCCTCAATGTTTCCAAAGTACCTTTGTTGTACACTATAACCATTTACTCTTAATATACCAAGTCTTTGTTTGTTGGGTAGTAAGTCATCCCACCACCAAGACTTGTTTGTTGTATCCTCATACGTTTGCGGCACAGCAGAACCATTAATATATATAGTTCCGTTACTACCATCAAAACTAAAAACAACGTGTGTCCAAGTTCCATTACTTACTACTGCATTATCAGTAACAAGTCTCCACCTTGTACTTCCTCCATCAACAGCAGAAACACGAAGTGTGCCATCTGTTCTTTGACTTAATGATATTAAATCTCTATACCCACTACCTGTATATAAACAAATAATTTGAGTATTTGTAGTGTAGTCTGTAGGTTTTACCCAAACACTAAATGAACCTGTAGTGCTTGTGCTACTAAAGTCCATACTAACTTCGTCATCAACACCGTCTAAAACTATTGACTTGGTATTGGCAAAAGTTGATGCAGTTGGTACGTCTGTTGTTCTATTGGCTTCAAGCATATTTGCACTTCTCGATGTATTTGTTTCTGAACCTACACTTGTCATTGTCCAAGCAAAACCATTCCACGTTGCATTATCACCCATTCTAAACCAACCTACAGGAGAATAAGTAGACAAGTCTGTTGGTGTCCCACTATTATATATTGCACTTATATTTGCGCTTTGGTCTGAATCAAAAAAAGCTACTTCGTCAATATGTCCGTTTGTATATCCGCTTAATAAAACGCTGCTTCCAATTCTTAAATATGTTGTGTTGCTTGTAGAATGTCCTGTACTCCAATTTAATGTAGCATCTAAACTTCCATTTATGTATATTTTGTTTTGTGTCGAAGTATGAACACAAGCAATATGATACCAAGTATTTGCGCTTAAAACCGTTGCGCTATTCAATCCTGTTTGTGAAGCGTGATAACTCCAAAACCTTATTTTACCGTCTGTGCGTACTCTAAAAGAATATCCATTTCCTATACTTCCACTTGTACTTGTATCAATTATATAATAGTTGTTACCTATTGTGTCAATTTTTACCCAAGCCATAATTGTAAAGTCGCCTGTAAACGCATAAGCTGGCGGTCTGCCTGGAATTAAAAAAGTGTCGTCTACACCGTCAAAATCAAATGAATATAGATTTGAAAACGAAGGAGTGCTACTGCCCTGAGCTCCACCTCCACCTCCGATAGCATTCGATATGGATATTTGCATCGGCATCCTACCAGAGAGCTACTATGTCCGTAGATGTGGTTCCTGTAGCAAATACTCGAACTACCTGTACTGGTATGAAAGAACCTGCAAGTACTCCAGTGAATGTAACGTCATCACCACCTGCTGTCCTAACCTTTACATTTCCAGCGACTCCTACATACAACACGCATGCCCATAGCTTATCACCTGCCTGATCTCCAACGTATGGTATGTCTACTGTATCGCTTGGTGTAACTGCAGCCGCCCTATTTGCTTGTAATTTTTGGTATCCCATTTTTTTCTATTTTTTAGTACTTTTTCCGTCGGCACCATTTCGTGCCCTGTTCTTATATGGATGTTCAAGTACAAATTTACCATTTTTTTTCTTACTGACATCATCACCGCCCTTTCCATCTATACCCCTACGTCTTCGCTCCTTTGTATGCTCGGCACGGTACTTCTTCTGCTTCTCGGTCTTGTTCAGCTTTCTCTGATACCTTCGACGCTTCTCAGCCGCCTCAGGGTTCTCCTCGTAGTACTTGGATGTCTTACTTTTTCCCATACGGAAATAATTCGTTTAGTTTGTCCTTGCGCTCGTCACATCCGCATGGCTGATTGAATGCCTTGGCTCCAGCCTTTACGATCTGTTGGATGCCCGTAAGCTTAGTCACAGCCTCAACCGTGTCCCCCAAACCCTTATGTTTCTTTATCTTAATCATATTTTAATATTTTCCTCTCTTACTCTTTGGTGAGCTCTTTGTAGATCCACCCTTGCCAGCCCATAGGTTCTTACAGGCCCAGTATCTGGCAGTTAACTTAGACGTAGCAGTGCCACACTTATGACGAGCCTTGAAAGACTTCCTAGCTGCAGATGAGTAGTTATGACCGTAACCCTTCGCACCGAAGTGTATAACCTTCTCCTTGCCACCCTCACACCCCTTGACCATCTTCTTCTTGCCTGGTCGAGTGGATGATCTAGGCTTATTGCAAGGCATACTTTTTTTGTCTACTCTTTTTGCCATTAACGCTTTTTTCTTAGCTTTTTAAAGTCAGATCCCTCAATCTTATTAGGATCTCCAGACTGTTGAGCGATATACTGCTGTCTCTTTGTCAACACCTTTATGTCTTTGTTTTTCATAGGCATTGAGTCCATTTGTTTCTTGTTCATATCTATATTTTTAATAACCCGTCTCGGTCATACTTTTAGTAGGGTTATTCTTAAGAGTAGCCTTTCTCCCTTGAGAGTTCATTAGACCTGCAAACCAACTTGCATTTGCCTTACCCACTGAATTATAAGGAAATTTCTTTTCCTTCATCTTACCACTGTCTTTACACTTGTACTTTACTGTCGGCATTATTTCTTAGTTTTAGGTTTACCATTCTTTGACTTAATCATCTTCTCAATCTTAGCCGCCTGCTGTGCGTGCATCCTTGAAGCACCTTTTAATTGCTTGACGACTTCTTTCATTTGCTTTACATTCATCTCTTTCTTTTTACTGATTTAACACGTCTACCCATTCCTACCTTAGACTTCTCTGACTTCTTCCTAGCAAGCTCGGACTTGGACATCTCTCCCCTTGTCTTAGGGGTCTTGGAAGACACCCTCTTTGTAGGCCTGCAGTACTCATTCTTCTTACCCGCACCGCATGCCTTACCAGTCCTTGTGTCTACCCACTTTTCCTTGTCCCACCTCTTTAGGCTTGCACCCTTAGAGGACTTGGTGACCTTACCCTTACCCTTCCTACACTTGGCTATCGCCTGTGAGGCTCTGGCTGATGGAAAGACCTTGTACTGTCTCTTTACTTTCTTGTAGCAGGCGTCTTTTGGCATTTATAAGTATCTTTGTTATAAATACAAATATAATAAAATGATTCCAAAGGTTAAGAAGAGGATCTCAAAGAGGGAGGACAAAATATTTTTCACAAGGGAGGCGAAGTACGACTTCATGAAGCACTGGAGCGTGATCAGGAGATGGGCCGTAGTAAACTACGAGCTCAAGTCGTCTGCAGATTTAGACATGCTTATGTTCCTCTACTCCGAGCACCTATTCACCAGGAAGCAATTCGACAGGTATGCCAACCATATGTCATGGGACAGACTCAGGTTCAACAGACTACTAAGAGACGGATTCATAAGAAAGTTTAGGGAAAAGAGATGGGGAGAGGCACTTCTGTATGAGGTATCACGAAAGGGAAAGAAGATGATCGCAACGATCTATAGGAAGCTACTAGGATTTGAAGAGCTTCCAGAGTCTCCCAGGAGGAATAAGATATTTAAGAAAGAGGCACCCTTCTCTCACAAGATACTATCGATTGCGGTGAAGGATGCCAATAGAGACCTTAAAGAACGCAGGCAACGTCCTTCTCTTGAATGATAGTAAGCCTCTCGTCTCCTATCAAGACGTCGTATGCCGACACCTTGTCAAATATAATGGTGTCTCCACCCTTGATTCCGAGCACGTTGTACCCCACATCCCTGACATTACCCCTCTGGTAACGCATCTCGTTTGAGTCTTCGTCGCTCATTATCAGTCCACTTGAGCTGGTCTTCTTCTCGTATACCCTCTCAAGCATTATAAACTTATTTAGTATCTCCATTGTCTCTGACGTTTGTTATTATTGAACTCGTGCTCATTATCGTTGTGGCAACAGAAACAGCATTCTTTAATGCATTCCTTGTCACATTCGCTGGGTCTATGATCCCCATCTTTATCATATCACCCATCTTTTCATTCTTTACGTCGTACCCCTCTCCATCCTTACATTTTAATTCGATCCTGGTTTTAATTGGATTTACGCCAGCATTCTCAAGTATTTGTACGAATGGGGCGAACAGTGCCTGAGTTACGATCTCAGATGCAATGGTATCATCCTTAACAATGTCTATGCAGTTCAGTAGTGCAATTCCACCGCCAGGAAGTATTCCTCCCTCTATTGCCGCCTGTACAGCACATACAGCGTCATCGATACGGTCACGCTTCTCCTTCTGCTCGATGTCTGTCAGTGCGCCTACATGTATAACACCGATTCCGCCAGATAGGTTTGCAATACGCTCCTGAAGGAAGTCTCTCTCCTCCTTCTGCTCTGTGCCCCATACAACCTTCTTCAGGACCTCGACATGGTCGGTGATCGTTTCGCCCATCTGCTCGTCATGCATGATGACCGTCATGTCCCTGCGGACGACTATCTTAGCCGCACGACCTAGGTCCCCCATCTGTATCACAGACAGGTCGTCGCCAGTGTCGTCAGAGAAGTATGTCCCACCAAGTGCCACGGCCAGATCCTCCAACAGCTCCTTCTGCCTGTACCCAAAGTTTGGCGGGAGTATGTTGCATACCTTGATCTTGCCCTGAAGCGCATTCACGTTCAAGGTGTTCAACACGTTCTGACTCAGCTCCCCTATGATCAATAGGGACTTACCCTGTGCCACGATAGGCTTTAGGATGTTCTCTATATTGGCAAGGTTGCT
>WLWF01002201.1_pt1 | contig 14496 bp, 8 predicted proteins | sample 6718331 | NCBI WGS metagenome assembly WLWF01 (sample SAMN12718692, study PRJNA515312) | sponge metagenome | isolation source: marine sponge | host: Mycale hentscheli | place: New Zealand: South Island, Marlborough, Capsize Point | collected 2003-05-01
AACTCTTGCGGCTTTAATAGCTGCTATCTCTTGTCGAGCTCGTGCTGCATCTCTGCCAGCTCTTTTACCTGCTTTTCTTGCTTGATTAGCTGAAACCGCTCCTCCAACTGCCGATGCTACACCACCGACGACTGCTGTTATTGCTGCCATATTGTTATATATTTTTTATTAATTCGTGTGATGGTGTTTTATCAACAGTCCACCCTAATTTTTTATGTGTTTCTATTAAGTGTCTATTTCTACCTATACTAAACATGTGAACTTTACCTAGTTCTTTACACGTTGCTTCAGCACTTTGTATTAATAGCTCTATAGCTTTTTTTCTATCTTTTTGTCTATACTCTGGATTTGAAACGACCCACTCTAGTAATACAGCATCTGAGTTTGTTAAATAAATAAACCCAGCACATATAGGTATTTCACCTTTGTATACCATAAGACCACCCTTACCATTGTCAGGTAAAAAACTTTTAGGTGGATTAGTCCATTTAGGCCATGCTTCCCACCATTTACATAACGTGTCCCAATCGCTATCTCTTAGGATACGTACATTTAATTCATTCATATAATTATATTTAATAAGATGAGTCGCTGTATTCACTAGAAACAGCAAATAACTCAAGTTTTGTTGTTTGAGCCTGTGCAGACCCATCTTTAAGAGTTGGTGAAGAAAATTTAATCTGAGCTGTAAAACCTTTTACACCAGATATAGTTTGACCAAACAACACTTCACCTGGTTGTATAGCTGTTACATTAATTATATTAGCAAAATATTTATTTTCTTTTTTCTTAAAATTATTAGTAAATAAAGAATTTTCTAAATTAGCTAAAGTTGTAGGTAACTCATATTGAACAATTTGTAAAGCAGAATCTTGATCTGTACTTAAGCTTTGCATTATCCAGCCATTAGTACCTTCATAGTTAATTGTTTTAAAGTTTTTAACTAAAGATGGAGTTTGGTTTATAACTAAATCAACAGTAGATAAATAGTTAGATCCATAAAACTGTGCAAAATTTACACTGTTTGCATAGTGCTCCCATAATTCACCTTTATAATATGTGTATAAATTGTTTCTTAAACTACCTACCGCATCAGGATAATAACTAAACCTACTTGTCCAGCCTTTTACAGACTCATCAAAGGTTAAAGTTTCAGAAGATTTTTCCTCTTGTATTGAAATAACATACTGTTTATTATGCATGTCGTAACCACCAACAATAGGTTGATCTCCGGCTTTAGATAAATTATCTCTAAAAAAATCTACCATACCATACATAGATATTTCAGTTATTCCATCTTGTGATAATCTTAAAACTAAATTTTTAGTTCTATCTGCAAAATATTTTCTATAACCAAACACCGCAAAGCTTTCAGGGTTAGTACTTATACCGTATTCACCAGCATAAGGAACTATACCACCTATAACTACATTTGAAGCAGTAGATACAGGTTGTCCTTCTTGAGTATAAATAGCATCTTTATCTATTAAAGCTTTTTGAACTTTTAGTTCTTGAAATATAATTAAGTTAGTATCTTCAGCATAAAGCTTTTGTATAGATCCGTAAGCTGGGTCTACACTTCTAGTTATGGTTTCTGCTACAGAAAATTGATTAGTGTTGTTTACACCTGTTCTAGAATTAAATATACCAGAATATATCATAGAATTAAATCTATTGTTTTGAGATGTATCATCTTCTACTAAATAAGCTTTAACTCCATAGTCTACATTAGTATTATTATAACCACCTCTAATTCTTGCTTCTTCAGCATACCAATCAGTATTGTCACTAGAATAAACCCTAGGTACTTCTGTAAATAATTCTATAGGTCCAAAAACTAATACATCTGTAGCTGTTAAGTTAACTTGTTGAGATAATATGACCGTAAAAGGTGCTGTTGTTCCACCTATAGCAGTGCCACCTATTAAATAAACTTTACTAGGATAACCTACTACGTCACCTCCAGCCGCTGTCTTAGCATAAACTCTTTGGCCGTACCCTATGTTGGGTGTGGCTGTTGTGATTGTTTGAGTCGTGCTATCGGCATTAACAGATATTTCTGCTGTTGTAGGTTTTACTTGAGCAATAGAATCCATCTTCTTTATCCAAAAAGAGTTAAAGTAATTTATTTCAAGAGTTGCTGCCATATTTTATTATCACTTATTTTTTTATTTTATTACTAACACGTGCTGCCGCCATTACAACAATTACCAACCCAAGATGTCATTCTAGATATAGGGAATTGTGCTACGTCTACGTTAGTAGGAGTTGTAGCGTTTGAGCCTGAACCATTAAAAGTTTGACGTATAGTTGTTGTAGCTAGATCTGTAGGGTATTGACTGTTTGATGCAATTGAATAGCCGTTTAATAATTGTCCTGATGTTGAAAATTTACCTCTAAATAAAGGTATACTAACTCTGTTAAAATTAAGAGGCTCACCTATATTATTCCAGCCTTGACCTGGGCAGTTATTTCCATCTGTCGTTGGACCAGGACTTATTATGTTCCAGTAACCATTACTACTACATTGAGCGGTGGTTAAGCACGCTCCTAAAGTTTTTGCTCCTCCTTTAAAGCTAAAATAACCTGGAACTACTCCGCTTACACTTGGTTCCCAAGGTGTTAATAGTGTTGCGTCGTCAAAAAATTGTCTTACACTAATTCCATATTCTGCGTGAGCGTACACAGTTTCTGTAGGTGAAGGTTGTATACTACCACTAGTTGGAAACCCAGCATCAGAGCCACCAATAGTTTGCACTTGAAAAGCAAAACTTTTTAATACTCCTTGGTCTTGAGATCCAGCTGTATAAGTAAAATTAGCATCTTCCGCGTAAAGCGTTACAAAGTTTTGATACAATCCTTGTACACCACCATTATCACAAACACAACAGTTACCAGTATTACTTGATGCTTTTACAGCAATAAAATATTCTCCTGGTAGTTTGTTTGCATCTAATAAAAGATAACCAGTTACAAAACCATTATTTGAAGCTGTATTTGATGCTCTACCTCTTACGGTTAAATTTATATCAGCAACATTACCTGGTGTGCTTGCTTGAGGAGCCGCGTAGTTTCCGTCTTCTATTTCAGTCCAACTGTTAGGGTTTGGTGTAGTTGTACTAGCTGCTCTGTGAAATATTGAAATATATTCCAGCTGACCACTCATGGTATCTACTTGACCACTACCTGCAGAAGTACACGCGTATATATTTTCTAAAGTAACTTCAATTTTCATTTGACCAGAATCTAATGCCACAGGAGTTAAACTTCCTGGAGCAGTGGATCCAGCTACTAACTCTATAGCGTTATATGGAGTACCATCTGGACTTGCTGGCGCTTGTGCTGTTGTTAGTGGAAGCGCACTTACACCGTTTTGTCTTGGTCCAAAGTAATATCCTGTAAGTCCAAAATAAGGGTTCGATCCTGTTCCAGCGGCAATAGGCGCACCAGTTCCACCAACGGTAGCCTGAAGACCCATTCTGTCACAAGTGTGACCAGTACAGCTTGTACAAGGACTACATCCATTAGCTCTTGCTTCGTGAGTCCACGGTCCTTCAAACCCTTGAAAATAACCTTGATAATAAGGTGGTATCATTTCTGGACCTACCGTTACAGTAAATGTACATGTAGCTGTTTTACTATCAAAATCAGAAGTAGCGCCACCTGTTAAAGGACTACCACCACTTACAGCGTCTTGAACTTGAACAGTTAAAGTATATACGCCTAACGGCACGTTTGCACCTAGACTTTGATTAAGTGTTAATACACCAGTAGTATTATTTATAAGGAAGTAATTATTACCAAAATCTGCTACTTGATTTGTAGTTATTGTAAAAAACAAATCATTTTCATTTGAAGTAGTTAACGATGTTCCATTGACCGCGTTGAAATCTATTACAGTTCCAGTTTCTGTTTGGCTAGTTACTGTTACGTAATCAGAACATGGAAGTGTAAATGTTGGTGCTATGTTTGATAAGTCTCCTGTAAAAGTTCTAACAGTTGTTTCACCGTTATAAAGTATAGACAAAGAAAAAGTAAAACTCTCTACAGTACGAGCGCTATTTAAAAATACGTGATTTTGATTTATAAACTTAACTCTATACCCTCCTGGCTCAGTTGGATCTGTCTGAGGAACTTGCTCTAAAGAAAACAATCCAGAAACATCTGTACCCGCACCGTTTTGAACCGTCATTGTTGAAGTGGTAGTTGTGAGGTTTACACCTGTGTTATTGCGAGGATAAAATATATCTGTTATCCAAGGTGAATTTGATGCGCCTGTAATACCTGTTAATATTAAGTTATCAGCTCCATCAAAGTTTTGATTTTCTTTAAAATCAAATCCTATAGGTGAAAAAGCACCAGGTGCATCTGATCCAGCTAATACATCTTGATTTATATCTGATATATAATTCCAACCTGTTGTACTTTCCCAAAAAATATCTAATAAAGAATCTACCGGTGCAGTCTCATATATAGTTAACCAAGGAACCATATCTGCTGCTATTACACCTAATTTTTGGTTTGTAGAAAATCTAGCTACAATAGGGTTTGTTTCTAATTGATATAAGTTTCTAGAAGCACTACCATTAAAATTATCTACAGAGTATTGATAAAAACCTAAATCATCTGCAGTACCTATAGTTGAAGCAATGTCTGGTTTTTGAGTTGGATAATACTGTTGATTATCGTTGTACTCTATTATAATATTATTAGCGCCTTGATTTATAGCACCACCCGGGCTAAATGTAACTGTTGTTTCATTTGCAGTTGCATCATACTCTACTTTAGTAATTAATGTAGCATTAGAAAATCTTTCTGGAAATTGATAGTATTGTGGAAGAACTGTATTGGAGCAATCTTGTAAAACTCCTCCAAAATATTCACATGTAGCCATTAACAAGGCCATGCCTGGTTCTAAAGCCAATTCTTGACCTGTACAACTACCTGTAGGACAAAATACCGCAGTGTTTGAAGGATCATTTTTACCTGCAAATTTTATTTCATTTACTTGATCAGCCCCAGGACAAGGTGGACTAGTACAACCTGTATGTGTAAAGTTTGTTATATTAAACTTACCTTCGTAATTATTTACTCTACCAAATAACTCTACACTACTTCTATATTGTTTTTGATCAGGTCCTACCTCAGCTAAATCTCTAGGTATTTTATTTATATTGTCATTTATTAAAACAGAATGCGCTGTGTTGTCTAGTTCACCACCTGGAAATAAAATTTCATTTATACCATTTGCATTTGTAGCATAGGAGGTGTTCGTGGCTGTATCTACTATGTACTGCACCTCACTACCTTGAGTCATTTTTTCAGGATAACCATCTAAAAACCCAGGTAAATAAGCGTTATAATAATCTTGCTCTCTTTGCTTAACTACTATTTTATAAGAATACCAACCTAAAGTATTTATATAGTAAGCAAACTTAGTATCACTAGTTGTGTTTTCTAGTAAATACAAATAATAGCTATTAGGTTTATCTTTTGTAGTTATTTTTATTGAAGCTAATGTAGTAGCAACAGCTAATATTTCTGTGTAATCACAATATTCACCTCTTATATACATACCTACAGAGGGTACTGTGCCAATTGTTGGTACACTAAATTTTAAATTCCATTCATCAGTTGTTGAATCATAAGTAATGCTATCATTATTGGCATTGTTTACTACCCATGAAGCTGCAGGTTCTCCATATAAACCTGGTGCTCCTGTTTGTAAGTTAGTATCTGAAGCTCCAACTTGAAAATTACCTATTGTTTGATTTAGTAAAACTAAAGCAGCGTCACCAAACCAAGCTTTAACATCTAAAGAATCATTAGCGTCATAATAAGGGTGAAACACTGTAGACCCACCAAATATTGTAGAGCCTTGAGATTGTGCAAGTGTATCGTATTCAGATAATATAACCGATGATTGTCTTCCAAATTTATCTGCTAATACAAAACCTATTTGATAAGTTCTATTTTGTTTTATTGTAGAGTTAGGATATTCCGCCCAAGAAGTATATAAATCATTTTTTTCTTGAACAGTACAGTTATAATCAAGTGTATCGTATGGCGTGTGCTTGTCTTTAAAATTACCATATATAACTCTATTACCAGCTATGTCTTGAGCTAAAGCTCTTACTGGTACTTTGTCATATACTCTTGTTGTTTGCCCTTCAGTTAAAGTTTTGTATGGCTTTTCAGATTGATATTCATAGACATAAACATTATCAACCATTTCATTAGCCATAGTAGTACCTGATATTGTTTTTAAAACCTTAACAACAAGACCATCAGATTCTTTATAAAGTATATCTATGTTTTTTATTTTATACTCTGTAAGTACGTTTTTAGAAGTACTACCACCTGTAGATGTATTTGATCCTACACCAGGTAGTGAAATTCTTAATTTAACATTGTCTACGTTATTTTCAAACCATTTTATAATACTACTTTCAAACGCGGCTTGTTCATCTCCGTATAGAAAAAATCCTGCCTGTTGAGGTATAAACGCGATTTGAGTAAATGGAGACATAAGAGAGTATTCACCATCATCATATTGTAATCTATAACTAAATCTTACATACTTGTCTTCTAAATAACTAGGATCACCCGGCCAAGTGCTATTTCCACTTTCATTAGTCATTGTTGTTTCAATAAATCTAAGTCTTTGCCCAACAACTACGGCTGTAGCAGGCGCCACGTTTAGTGTTACTGTTTTAGTAGACGTATCTATAGCTGTTACTTTTATATACTCACTTCCAGCTATACTTTGAGACCCAGCATTTTGAGCTGCATTAGAAACTAAAGACATACCTATAGATATACCAGTAACTGTTTCTAGTATAAAATTTGTAGTATCTGTAACTGTTGTAACAGTTGTATCTACTTCTTTATAAAGCTCAGGAGCTTTTTGTGGCATGTATTTTGCAACTGATATTTGATGTTCTTCTGTATAGTAGTTTGGATCACCTAAGGCTGTAGTTACGTTTATTTTTCTAGGTTGATTTCTATTATCTGTCCAAAATAATAAATCTTCTACGAGATTTATACCTGTTACTTGCCAACATTTATTTTTTGCAAAATTTAAAAACTTACCTTGAATTAAAGTATTATAACTACTAGTGTCAAAATCATAAACAGTTATTTTCATTTCTGGAGTTGCGCTTTCACTTGGATAAGTAATAACACCACAACTAGAAACAGGATCCGTGTAGTCTGTTAATATTTGAAATATTCTATTACCAACCTCGTCTTCAAACTTACCTATGCACTTAAGGTTAGTGTTTGATGAAATAGTTTTAGGTATCCTAGAATTACCTTTCACGTTTTCAAGAGAACCTACGTCATCGTCTTCTGATCTTCCAACCGATATGTTAAGAGCATCTCTATATTCGCCATTGGGCAATATTCTATCATCAAGATCTTTATTCATCTTGGCTCTTAAAAAAGTGTTTTTAGCTTCTGCCATTTAATTCTAGTGTTTTATCCATTTAGATTTACCTTTCATAACCTGAGCTATTTCATCAAGTTTTATATTGGATAATCTTATTTTTGTATTACGTAGTTTAGCACTTCTATCTCTTTTTAATCTTTGTACGATATACTCTGGTTGATTTATTCTACTAGCTATTATTGAATAAAGTATATGAGCGTACATTGCTTCTTCTGCTAGCTTTGGTAATTTTGTATCTAAATCAGTAGCTAAGCCATCTGATACATATTCTAAAACTATAAGTCTATCTTTTAAATTAGACGAAAAAGATACCTTACCTTCTCTTTCATTCATGTTAAACCATCCGTTGTATTGTGAATACTGTGGATTCATACCGTACATTTCACCTCTACTAGCACCGAAAAAAGACCCAGGGTAATCCCAATTATAAGCCCATATATCGTTAGTAAAATCCTGCATAGTCCAACTACCGTTTATTAACTTGTCATTTGCATCGTGCCAGCGTTCTTGCACTATAGAAGTTCCTTCTAAATCATTTCCAAAGTTATCCTGAGTAGGTATACCTTTGCTGTCTTGTATTTGAGTATTAAAAGGGCTTATAGTTAAATTATTAGCAGGGTATATTATTCTTTTTACTCCAAAATCGTCTATCCACGACATTCTTACGTGGTTAACATAGTCTTGAGGTAGCACTAGTGTTAATCCTTCTGGTATTGTAAGCTCAGAAGATTTTATACTTTTCAATGTGTCATAGCTAAACTCTTGCATACCTCTTTTAGCATGAAATACAACTTCTGTTCTTTTAGCATCAGGTAGCAATTTGCTTTGACCTACATATCCAACTAAAAAATTATTAACAATATCTTGTAGTTTTATGTATTTATAACTACCGTAGTTGTCTTCTACTGTTTGACCGTAAGCTTTTTCAGCATTATTAGTACCATATTGACCACCATCTAGTACCGTTAGTTGAACAACTATATATAGTCCATTTACAGGAATAGCATTTGCTGGGAATACAATAGAGTTGTTTTTAACTTCAAACGTAGTTATATACTCTGACCAAGAGCCAGGTATTCCTTGAGTACTTGTATACAATTTAAAGTTGTTTAACCCATAGTCTGCTAGGTTAGGATCCCAACTACCTAAGTATAAACTAGTATCAAATGTAGTATTAAATGTAGTTTTAACACCATCTCCTCTAAATCCTTGAGCTCCTTGGTAATATTGTTGACCAGTTTCTTTTAATAATCCTTCGTTTGGAGGTAATATAGCCATAGTTTATATTTTTTCGTTTTGATTATCCATTGCAACTTGTTGACCAGCACTTTGTATTAATTGTGGATCTTTTACTATAACTCCAGCATACATTAATATTCTAAGTATAATTTCAGTTTGCTCTACAGGGTGTAGTTCAAAATTAACTGAGCTTGCAGCATTATAAACGTATTGATAAGATGGGGCTGCTGCGGTAAAATTCCACATTGGATTTAAGGGTTTTCTTAAATATGTGCATGATAAGTCACTGTTTATTGTATTAGGATAAACAAATATTTGTCTATCTTTATATTTATAAACCGGAAATGTTATTGATGGTTTAGTTATTGGTGATAAATTTAATTCTAATAATTCATTTGGTTGAACATATTGCACAGGTGTATCATCTTTGTAGATCACAGTGCCAATTTTATAGAAATCAAATTGATTCACGGTTAGTATTAATTTTCTACCAGCTGTTGGTATATTAGTTAAACTTAACGTTGTTCCTGATATTGTCCAATCTATAAACTCTGCTAATGGTTGTTGGATACCAGCGCCGTCTTCTAGTGTAACACTTGGTTGACCAGCGTCTAGTTCATCTGCCGTTATGTTTGTTATAACATATTGCTGTGATGTAGTTGTTGTGAATGATTGGGATACTGTAGTACCAGAAACTGTTGGTGTACTAAAATAAGGGCCTACGTAAGGACACGTGCCCGCTTCTTGGAAAAGAGCAATTTTTTCTTGTGTATTTTTTATACGATCTCCATATTCAGAGTCGTTATCTGGCACACGTAATTGTTGATTTAAATCTTCAAAGTAAGATTCAAATATCTCAAGTTGTACTTGTGTTGCTAGTTTATTAAACTCGTCTGGAGTTAAATAGCCTCTTTGTTCTTTATTAAGAATAAGTAAAACCGTTTGATAAACTTGATTTACATTTATTGCCATTATATATTTTTTTTTAATAATTAGGTGACCACAAAGTGATCACCCATTATTATAATCACCTGTTAAATCATTTTTTTCTCTATTGATTTAAATACTTCTACGCCTTCATCTGTTTTTAAATAAGCAGCAAAAGCTGAATAAGGATTTTCATCAAAAGGAACGTTCATTAGTTTTCTACCGTTGGACGCCCATGATATTTGCCTTTGATCTTGAGACAATAAAATTATTCCAAGCTCAGCTGATCTAATCGCAAAGTTTCTTAACATTACGTTTTCGTCATTAGCTAAATCTAAGAACAACTTAGGATTGTTTTTAGCAAATATTAATAAATCTCTTTTAAGTTCTTTAGAACTCATGTCGTTAACCTTAGAGCCGATCTCTACTCTTAATATTGCTTCGGCTTGATCTATTTCTATTTCTCTAGCAGCGTTTAACGCATCTATTTCTATATTTAAATCAGCTAACTCGTCTTGAGCTATAACTTGAGGTTTATGTTCTAGGTATTTTTTACCTAATAAAGGGTGGTATATTGATAACATTTTCTGTAAAGCTTGTTGCTCCTTTGGAACTTGTAAAACTCCATCAGTAAAAGTAATATGACCCATTGTTGCTTCACCTTTTTGTTCATCAACAAATACTGAGGCTTGATTTGTAGCATATCTTAGTTCTCGTTGAGTACCTGTTTCTGCATCAAACCATAGTAAAGCATGCTTTTTAGTGTGCTTACTTGGTATTGTTAATGTTAATGGTGAAGAGTTATCTCTTAAAAAATATCTTCTATCTTTTATTTCCCAACTAGTTTGTTGGATTTTTTCTTTTTTTGCCATGATATAATATAATAAAATTAATAAAATAAAAGCTTAGGGGCCGAAGCCCCTTTGCCTTTAAAGTTTACTAGATACCCTTGAATAATACAAAGTTGTTTCTAGCTTGAGTTACTAAACATCTTTCAGATAAGAAGTTAACCTCCATTGCATCTAACGTAGAAGTAAATGCACCGCCAACTGAACCAGTTAACCATGATTTCATTCGTCTGTCATCTGCTTGAGAAGCTCTATATCTTACATGTAAGAAAGGACGTCTAATGTTTGTACCTAAAATTTGGTCATAAACAGTAGAAGTACCTGCAGGAACTAATACTCCTTCAATAGAAGCAGGACCAGTCATTGCACCACGCGTTGAAGCGTCGTTTAAGTATTTCCAATCTGTTTTATAGAAATCATAAGAACCTCTTCTAAATCCTGAGAAACCAAGATTAAGAGCCATTTCTTCTGAATTTTCAAATAAACCAAAAGCAGTACCACCTGCATAACCTCCAGAGATAGAAGCTAACATGTCGTCAAAATCAAGAGCAGTATTTCTGTTCAAGAATAACATGTTTTCTTCGATAGCTCCTTGAGTATCTAGGTTTTTAAGTATTGCGTCAAAAGCGTCGATACCAGCAGCAGCAGTAAATCCTACTTCTACATTACCTCCGTTTTGAATAGCAGCAAATAAACCTTCAGTACCAATGATACCTACACCAGCAGCTCCAGCAATAGGAGATACAGCAGCGTTTTTAAGTTCACCTTCAACCATAGACATTTCTAAGTAATCTTCGAAACGTAGTCTAGTTTCAGACTCAGCTTTTAAATACCATAAGTAACCTCCTGTTCCATCTTCAGTAGCAACTTCTACCCAACCGATCTGAGCAGTGTCAGAACCATTGATAGAATATTGGCTTCTAATGATAATAGGGTTGTTACTAAAAGTACTAAACGCAGGGTTTACAGTAACCATAGGATTAGCAGCAGCAATTGGGTTAGCGCCTGAAGCAGCTCCAACTGAACTCTGCCCTTTTTGATAATCAGAACCATATACAAACACTTTAACTAGACCAGTTAAACCAGCTAAGTTAGCAGCAGTATAAGGTTGTACAGATATAAGACCAGTAGCAGTTTGAGAATCGTTAACGAAACATTTTAACTCACCACCAAAATCGTCCATAACTACAACCGTAGAGGCTGGAGAAACAACGTTTGATACTGCGTTTGCACCACCATTAGTAATATCAATACCTAGATTAGCAACACCGCCAGAGTTATTAGCGATAAGACAATCAGCATAAGATATGTGTAATCTATTTTGTTCAGACCAAATTACTTGATCAGAAGTCATAGGCATTTCAGCGCCTACCATTCTTAAGAATCCGGATAACGTTCTGTTACCGTATCTTTCTACTTCAGCTTCGTAAAGCTCTGGTAAATATTGCTGAGCAAAATTTCCACCAGCAGCACCATCGAATGTAAGATAGTTCTGTTGAAGTAATTGTTGAGTTTGAGAAGGTATAATACTTCCAAACTGTGGGGATAAAGCCATAATTTTAATTTTAATTAGTTAAACTTTTTTGTTTTTATTTTTAATTTTGATGAATCTAAACCACTAATCGACTTTACTTTTAACCCGTTTATAAAAACATTTCCATCGGCAACTTGCCTAGGTCCGTCTTGTGATGGATTTTTAGAAGTATTAATGACACCTTTAATGCCATCAGCTTTTCCTTGTTCGTAAAAATGATGAGCTAGTTTATCAGCATTCATTGCAGCGTACATAGCTTTGTGATACCCACTTGGATCTATCATATTTCCGTCTTTATCTAAATATCGACTTACAAAATTTTGAACATCTATTTGAGTTTCACCTACCTTAGCCGGGTCTTTAACACCATATCTAAATTTTTTATCCCCCACATTAAAATCAAAACCTTTGAATTCTTTATTGAATAATTTTTTAGTACGATCTCTAAAGTCACCGTGTTGTGCTTGAGCTTTTTCTTGCTGCTGTTTATATCGGTCATAAAAGCTTAACGCCTCTTGCTGCTCTTGAGTTACGCCCGGTCTCAACTTGATCTCGTCGTAATATTTACTCTTAGAGCTTTCTAAGTATTGTTTTGCTTTTGCAACTTCTTCTTTGTAAGCGAGTTTCTTTTTACGTATAGCTCGCTCCTCATCTACATCCTCATCATACTTAAAATTATCTTCCATTAAGAAAGCTATTTCTTCTAAATCTAAGTGTGGTTTGGATTTAAGATAATATTCTTTTAAAACCTCTGAGCTATTAAGCTTAGAGTAATCTTTGTTTAATGCCACGTAGTCTTCTACGCTTCCACCTGTTTCTTCCATAAAAGAAACTAGTTTTTCTACATTTTCCGGTAAAGGTTTTCCTAAGACCTGCTGGTCTCTTACAGCTTCTTGAGCTTCTTTTTTAACCTCTTTAACTTCTTCTTCGGTTATTTCTTGGAGCGGAGTGACCTCTTCAACAGCCTCGCTGGGCTCTTGTACTTGTTTGTCCACTTCAACCAAATCTCCGGCTTGTTTTTCTTCAGGAACATCTCCTGTTTCTCCGATACGAATGGCATTGTCTTCTTTTGGTATTTCAACCTTTACAACGTCTGGTATAATTTCACCTGTTGCTTCTGGTTTTGTTAAATCTACTTTTACAGGATCATTCCCGCTAAGGTGTCCTAAGTTTTTTGGTGTTTTTTTCTTTTTAATTTTAAAATCACCCTCTTGTTTGACCTCTTCGGTCGTTGTTTTTTCTGACATAATATAATATAATTAAATAATTAAATCTTAGGTATCAACTCTTCAATGTTGAATCCTAATTCGTTACCTGAGTTTTCAAAATTTACAGGCCCAGAGTCATTTTGTCTCTGTTGTATCAATTTACTCTGTTGAGTACCTTGCATTTTTATTCTTTTATCTTTACGATCTTCAATATCTTTTTCTTTAGAACCTTCAGCTCCTGTTTTTATTTGAGCTAATTGAAATTGATAACCGTATTCTTGTTGCATTAATTTAGCTTTGATTTGCATTTCAGTTTCCATTCTTTGTATTTCAAACTGAGATTTAGCTTGCTCTATGCTAACTTTTTGTTGAGTTAATGCTGCTTGTTTTTGAGTTTCAGCTAATGCTGTTTGCTCTGCTGTTTTAGCTTGTGCTTCACCTTGAGCAGCTATTATTCTTTCTTGATTAGCTTGTTCTCTAGCTAATTTCTTTTTACGCCTTTGCTTTAACAATTGATTAGCTAACTTTAAATTTTTAATCTGACGTATGTCTATTGCATCTTCTAAATCAATACCACCATTTTGTAAAGCCACTTGAATGTTTTGTTCTAATTGAGCTTTAGCTTCATCATCGGGCTCTAGTTCTAAAAATATACCAAAATCATGAAGATTTAAATTAGATATTTCTCTAAGCGTTTCTACATTGTATATAGATATTCCTTCAACTAAAGAATTAGCAGTTAAAGGAAAACTTAATGCTGTAGCTAGTTTTAATGATATATTTTCACATATTCTTAAAGCTAAATATAAACTACCTTGATTTATATGTTTAGTAGCTATGTTTGATTGATTAGCAGCCATTTTAGCTAAACCTACTAGAGCATCTTTGTCAGGTAAACTACCGTCTCTAGCTTCATTAAGTCCTGTCACATCACGTATCATTTGTAGATAATATTGATATGTCTGTATTAAAGCAGCTAATTTTTGCCCACCCGCAGATGACTGTAATTCTTGAATAGGAACCTTACCTCTGTTAGGATCTCCATCTTGAGTAAGTGATCTACCAACTATACTACCAGTTTGGAAATACATATTTAATGCTTCTGCTGGATTATAGTTTGTTCCATTACCTAAGTCAACTTCAGCTAAACCATCCATATCTAAAAACACACCATCTGGCACCATACGTGCTAAAACTTGTTGCATTTTTAAATGTGTAATCTGTATCATGTCAGCAAAACCTGTACATCTACCAACTAATGATTCTATTCTACCTTTATACATTTTAGGC
>WLWF01002206.1_pt1 | contig 14465 bp, 17 predicted proteins | sample 6718331 | NCBI WGS metagenome assembly WLWF01 (sample SAMN12718692, study PRJNA515312) | sponge metagenome | isolation source: marine sponge | host: Mycale hentscheli | place: New Zealand: South Island, Marlborough, Capsize Point | collected 2003-05-01
TGAGACAGACTGTTCTTCTGGAACAGATGCTGAAACTGACTGGGTTTCTGGAACAGATGCTGAAACTGGTTGAGGTTCTGGAATAACTGGGGTAGTGGTAGACAAATCAGATACCGTACTTGATTGGTCAATACCCTGAGATTGTGAAAGCTCACCCTGAGATTGTGAAAGCTCACCCTGAGATGGAGGAAGCTCACCCTGAGATGGTGATGATGTTTCTAATGTTTCAGGTGCTTCAGTTGTCTGAGATATGGGTTGTTGTGGTACTTCAGCCGAAGGTGATACAACTTGCGATTCCGCTTGGGTTGGGTTCAAGCTACTCTCAACTGGACTAACTTCCTCTATTTCACCACAATATTCTGTTAAATTATGACTACATAATTTGTAGGTAGTACATATATCATGTTGTTTAAAATAATCCATAATATCAGATTTAATACCTTGTGTATATTTATCTACACCCTTTCTGATAGCTTGATTGGTTTTACCCATATTAGCCTTTTGGTTGGAAATCCATAAATTTGATTTTTGGGGTCCATATTCATCATTAACTAGATCTTTTTTATCACCAGTAATTGAGGTAACTTCGTGTTTAGTAACAGTAAAAATATTATGACAATTAACCCCTTTTTCAACGGTAAAAGTTGGTTTTACATTTTGTGTCTGTAGATCTAATGGAGAATCAACTAATAAGATATCACATGTGTCTGCCTGGCGAGCTAATAATATAGCTAAGTGGTATGTTGGCTTTTCATCATCACCACTAGTCTTATTATATAGAACTGGATGACCAACTTTATAACATGGATTTTCACTAGCTCCGCCTAAAAAATGATTCCAAGCTGTAATTTCATTACTATTTTTGTTATGGGTCATAAATTGACATTTAAACTTATCAAAATCATCAGCGTATCCTCCCCTTTGAATAATTCGTTTACGGAATGATCGCCAGCATTTATTAATAGATGAGTTTGGATTACCTTCTTGATATTGCAGCCTATAATTCTCAAAATTTAAATGACTCATATATCATATACAAACAAAAAAAGCAACTTAAATATACTTATTTTAACAAGTAATTAACTTGCTTAAATTAATTAAATTTTATATTGGATATTTCTATATATTTCAATATCACTAGTAAATTTCTCAGATTGATATCCTAAATTTGGTTCAAATATATACCAATTTAATTTAGGTTGTAAGACTTGCCATGCTACATCTATGGCGGCTTGGTTGGCACAGTATTCTATTTTTGGTTTGGTACATTGGTAAAAAATATTAAATAATAATGCTAGAGCCGATTTTTTTACTATATAGCCAGCAGTAGTATCTGCTTTAACAACCTTTCTAATAGAGTGATTCCCAGTTAGGTTACTTTTACTATTAACGGTGCTTAACATACAAACATCAAAATTTGGAAATTGATGGTATAGCATCTCTAGTTTTTCTAATAAATTTTCCTTATTAACTTTAAAAGTAAAATCATCTTCCAGGATTAATACCGTATCATATTCGTTTTTTGTAGCATCAGATAGTGCTTTCATATGGCTTAAGGCACATCCAATTTGTGGATTGTGGGGTAATGAAACCGCTTTAACGTAACTTACCATAGACTTAGGTATCTGTAATTTCATGAGTTGGTTAATAATATGTTTTCTACGTTCAGGTCTTTCAGCCATATTAATATAGTATATACGGTCTAGATAATCGTTAATGTTTACACTATGACTATGATTTAAAAGGGGTCGGTCTGGAGATGCTAAATATTTTTCCTGAATTATTTTAAAATCCTTAAGTAATAAAAGTGCGTTATTATTTTCACCAGGAGCTATTCTAGCTAAAAATACTACCTTATTTTCGTCATCCTTAATAGTTAATTTAATATTATTATCTAGGTGGGTATGAGCTGGAATTTTTTTTATCACCCTAATTACCTTATTATTATACATTGTACATAATAGGTGGTCTGTGATAAAGTAAATATTCAAATACATCTTTAATAGATAAACGTCATCTTGGTATCTATTAATATCTATCTCAAGTCCATATAAACCATCTTTTTTATAATGAAAACCCGGGGGTATAAATAATTCCAGACCATCTTTATTTTTATGCCAATCAGTATTTCCTAACCTCTTTATCATTAATTTATCTAGTTTAGATAAATTAAAAATAATGATATAACATACTACTAAATATAGATTACTTAGCTTTTACCACAAAATGTTCATTAAATAGATAAGCGCAGACACCACCCATTATCTGAGCAATGACATATCCTATGTAATCTGGGGTATTTAACTTATGTTTTAAAAACATCATGGTACTCACAGCTGGATTGTAGTTACCACCGGATACTTTTCCTCCAAAGAAAATAACAGTTGCCAATGCTAAACCAATTGGAAAAGCTTCACCCGTTGTTAATATCACAGATAAGAAAATAAAAGTACCAATAAACTCTACTACGTACTTTGACGCCGACATTATTTATATACTAACTAGGTTAGATTTTTTTTTAATAATAATTACGTTTAAAGTTTGGAGATCTATATGTCTGATAATTTAGTTAGAAGCTAAATTATGCCTATGAAAACAAAAACCAAAGTTATCATATTATCAGTTTCCATATCCATTGTATTATTTATAATTGTAGCCCATTATGTAAAAATAATAAAAACTAAGGATAGTTTAGAAATTGCTCAAATTCCTGATAATAATGTTCAGAAGGTACTCCTAGCTAAACAAGATAATGTCCCAATCATCATGAAAGAATTTACCCCATTACTAACTACACAAGAGGACGCTTTTACCGTCCAAGATGTTATCCAGGGGTTCCACTTAGCAAATCCAGATCCCATTAGTTATGAAGATATGTCTTTTAATACAGCCTACCAATTATATCAACAAGATCAAGGAGGATGCCATGATATATCAATAAAAAACTTACTTCCAGATATGTTCCAAGACAAACTATTAGAGTATACATCACCAATTAGTAGTATCACCGATATCACTATTAGTCTATTACCCAGTGGATATATGACTCCACTATACCAAAAATATGTTAATCAAAATTTATATCTAGTGAAAACTGGAAGTTTGATATTCCAACTCTATCATCCAAAATATACGAAATATTTAAAAAAGGGGACTACTGATCAACATTTACTAAACGCACAAATATGGGAAACCGATAATATTATATCAAAAGATGCCCAGTATATTGAAGTTATTATTAGGAGTGGTCAAGCTATTATCATTCCATATTCTTGGATACACAAATATACCTGTCAAGAAAAAAGCAGTATCATTAACCTTACCTCTACTGAAATAACTGGTAGCATTATATTTAACTTAGAAAAATTAAGACACAATATATTTTAAGTAAGCTAAACACTTAAGAAAACAATCTTATTTATTTTAAAGAGAAATGCCAGGTGGTTTAATACAATTGGCAGCTTATGGATCTGAAAATCTCTACTTAATGGGAAATCCGGAAATTACATTTTTTAAGGTAGTTTATAAACAACATACAAATTTTTCTGTGGAACCAATTGAAATCCCATTTTCTAGCCAACACAATATTTCAGAAGTGTCGACAAAACCAACTACCTTAAAAGTAAAAATACCGAGATTAGCCGATTTATTAAGTAATATTTTTTTAAAGGTAGAATTACCTGATATTATTTCAAGTATTTATCGTAAGTTTCAGTGGGCAGAAGGTATAGGTGAAATTATGGTACAGAGTGCGACATTATATATTGGAGGTACTAAAATAGAAACTATTACTAGTGAATGGATTAATATTTATCACCGTCTAAATTTACCGGCAGAGAAAAAAAAACTGTATGATATATTGGTTGGTAATACGTCTGACCTATATAATCCAGAAATAAGCAGTGATACCGTCATGGAACTAATTAGGAAATGTTTTTTAGAAAATCCCCACCCAAAAAACATGAGTAAATCTAATGATCTACACGATGATTATAGTGATATTATTGGAAAAGTAGAGGCATTAATAGATGGTACTGAAGTAGATGATACTACCCGGGAAATTAAACAAAATATGCCAAGGGTTATTAGTGATCTACTTCATTTACTAGAAAATTTTAAGACTCTACAAAAATCTAATATTCCCTATTATGATCCAGAAGATGTGATAGAAAATCAAACCCCACTACATGCATCAATAAAAGGTAAACAACTTTATATCCCCTTACCCTTTTTCTTCACCAAAAATATTGGTTTATCGCTTCCATTAATTGCTTTACAATACCAGGATGTAGAGGTACAAATTGAATTTTCACCCATCAGTTATCTGTTTACCATTCTAGATTGGAATTCTGAATTAAAGCGATATATGAGAAGGCGTCCTAATCCATTAAAAGAAGCACAACGACTTTCCTATTACGTCTATTCACATATTCCGGTCAATTTACCTAATAACAGCCAAGTAAACAATACGATGAATACCAGAAATAAAAAAAGTAATACTGGTGATGATTACATTGAATGTGACGATATTATCGATAATGAAAATATTAAATTAATTGACGATGATGGTGAAGAAACTACCAAGGTAAATATTAAAACAATGGCAATGGAAAAAACAATTCAAAATGCCTATAATAATAATAATTTTTTGTTTAATATCTCATTGGAAGCCTGTTTTATTTTTCTAGACGAAGATGAAAGAAATTTATTTTCCAGTAATTCACATGAATATCTTATTGAACAAGTTACCTTTAGAAATGATGAGGGATATCATGGTAAAAAATCCCAATACGAAATGAGCCTTTATAATCCAGTAAAAGAGATAATCTGGGTCTTAAAAAGATCTGATATAGAACAGTATAATATTTGGTTTAACTATACAAATTATATCCTATCTAAATCACAAAGAGAACTTGGAAACATATTTCCCAATGAGTATTATCAAGTTCCAGATGACAGTGTCACGACACATATGAGGGACGTTATGAATACTAATATTCTACAGACCGCTAAAATACTATTTAATGGTATTGATAGGTTTGACTATAAAGATGCCACCTTTTTAAATTATGTCCAACCTTTTATGTATCATTCCAATACCGCAGACGGTATTTATATGTTTAGTTTTTCCCTGGAACCTGAAAAATATCAACCATCTGGATCTGTAAATATGTCAATGGTAAATACCGTAACACTTGATTTTGAAACCAGCATACCTCCAATAGATCCAGAAATATCAGAAGTATTAAATAATAAGTCTGATCCAACTACTTCCGCACATATAAGAAATAGTTTTGGAATTCAACTACAAAATATGAACACAGGTGGACAAGACTTCTTAAGTTATGTTACAGATAAAGAAATATTCCAGTATACCTATAACCTAAATCTATACGTCATTAACTATAACGTGTTAAAAATAATGAGCGGTATGGCAGGACTCGCCTATAATACTTAACGGTAAAAATCTACAATATGATTTTCTATTTCACCAATATTAGCAATGAACTGTTGTAAATTATGTATATTTCTAAACATACTCCTAAATAAAACTAGGGCATGTTCAGAGACTAGTCCTTCTAAATGACGACTATTAATGAGATTGATTACGTATAAAATTTCAACAAGATCTGAAAAATTTAGACGTGCCTTATCCTTCATTGTTTTAAATACTTCTAGTAAATGTAAATCATTTCGGCTAATAGGTCTAGGACCTTTATTTAATTTCACCATAAGTAAACTATAAGATCTTTGATAAAAAGCTCTAATAGCAAATAGGGTTTGGTCTTTTAAATTATTTAAATTTACTGACGTCCTAATTCCTAATAACCTAATAATACTAGAAGGGTCTAGTATATCCTTCATATGCTTATCGGTTAATCTATTTACATGTTGACACGCATGTTCGCTATTTATTAAACGGAAGGCATCAGTTTCACCCATAAATAATATAGAATATTGCATATACAAATAATTTTTAACGGCTAATGATAAGACGTTTACCGGTATATCATGATTAGGTAGATTATCAACAATATTATCACCTCTTCTATGGTATAGTTCTGAAAATATATCTCGGTCTGGATGATCAGCAGGTTGAGCATGTAAAGCAGAATGTCCACTTGTTAATCTAAGATAACTACTAAGTTGATCAACTTCATTATCCCGTAAACCATTATTTCTTAGTTTTTCTATTAAAATTCCCTGGGCACTTTTAGGTAATAACTCAGATTTAAATGGAACACAATTATTATCACGTATAAAATATAAATCTGGTTTTTTTCTTGATTCTTTAGCATCACTGCCGCCTTTTAATCCGTGGTATTTTTGGATATATTTTTGGTATTTTTTTTGGTAATAGTTATCTTTCATAATATGATTATTATGAGATAAAAAGCGGAGCCTTCATTTTATCTTTTATCCGATCAACAGGGAAAGTTCCGGTTTTTTGATACATTTCACTTTTCCCAGGACAAAACCATTTGGTATATTTTCTAAATGGTTTTATACGTTCCTTGACTCTGGACCCATGGTGTATATATTCTGCCATCATTTTAATAGTGGTAAACAATAATAGGAATTGTATTAGATACCGCTTACTAAATGGTATATTACTTAATACGGGTAATAATATAAACCACATACTATATAGGTTTGGACAACAGGCTAACCATTTGCGATTTCTTGTTTTTATAAACATGATATTACCAATGGAACGCATGACAAATAAAATAGTTAAGATATTGCGATATTTAATTAAGGTAGGTTCCTTAATTATAGTCCAAAGGGCAATCATACTAATGGTCCACCCCCATAAGTCTAGTATTTTATCTCGGGTATGATATTCTATATTATTTCTACTGATACTTGGTTCAATACTATCTAAGACGCCCTCTAAAATTATCATAGCAAAAATAGGATGACAATAACGGAATAATACTAGTGGAATAAAGAATCTAATAATAGCAGTTAAATTCCAATTCCAGTTAAGATAGGTAAAACATTGTAAACTTAAGTTGACAAATACAATAAGAAATCCTAAAACAGTTTGATAAATAATGTCTTTCATATGTCTTCTCTTATTTCTAGTTTAACATAATTATCCATGCTTCTTGAATGACTAGCATTATCAGATATATGAAAGCAAATATCATGAACATAATTTGGTATTTTCCTTTTAAAATTGCTTCTAATGATATCTTTAATTTTTACTGCTGTTTGACTAACTCGCATATAATCTAAATCCGCATCTTCAACTAAGAATTTCAGATAACGCATCTTTAATGGATAGCTATTCATATGACGGCATTTTCTTGGTAGTTGTGATTTATCACAACGCCTATCACCCTTGTATATTTTCCTAACAAAACTTAAAAATTTTGGTTTGGCAACGGTGACATCATACTGTTTAACTAGCTTATAATTTCTATTAATAATATTGGTGATATCGTCAGCATATCTTTGTGCTGGAGGCCAAACAATTGCAGACAATGGGTACAATTTTATATATTTAGGTTCCTTAAATATCCAAAACTGTAAGGTTGCCCCAGTAATTTTACCCCATCTGATTGATAAGCCTATATTACTTGGATGTTTACTTATACTAAGACAATGAGTATCATAATTTTCAGTGGCATTAGGGAAGGCAAAAAAACTTCCTATTAGTTTAAAACCTTCTTCTTGATCATTCCAACTAATAAAATCTGCGGTATCTGACTTATTAACAGAAGAGTATAGATAGATGATTTTCATCTTTTCATTAATTTTCTTAGTTGGTGTATAAAAATAGGTAACCTTTTCATTATTATTATCAGTAATTTTAACTTTACCAGGTAATATAACACTTTGGGATTGACTGTTATTTACAATAGTGAAGGTATACATTAATTTAAATTAGGTTTTTTTTAAAAATAAAGTTAGTTAAAATCTAGTTATATAGTTTCTACTTGTAAAATTAATCAAATATAGTATCAGAATAATCACTACTCCTACTACTTCCACTACTCCCACTACTACCATAACCACTACTTCCACTACTACCGCTACTACCACTACTACCGATACTTCCACTACTACCGCTACTACCACTACTTCCACTACTTCCACTACTTCCTCTACTCCCACTACCTTTACCTCCTGCTCCATTACATGGAACATTTAGTAAGACATGGTAGACAAAGTAATATAATATATATAAACCACTAAAGACTCCAGCGATGATTGTATAAATAACTCTTACCCAGGGTTTCTCTGATAAATTACAATTCCAAGCTAAATAAGCAGCTATTGATGAAAGTATAATGTTTAAAATAGCTAACATAATTTTACGTCTATTTTCAGCAGCAAGGTCACGTCCACTTGTAGCAATTAGAGTTGGAGTTGAAGTTGGAGTTGGACTGGTACCCGGCGTTGGATTATTTTGGTTGCTATTATTATTATTTTGATTATTTGTTAATTTCTCTAGAATAAATGACTCAATTAACATTATTATTTTATATACCCAAGAAAATATTATTAGTAACCACTATTACCATATCCACTACTACTACTACCATATCCACTGCTGCTACTACTAGATTTACCACTACTGCTACCGCTACTACTTCCAGCTTTACCACAACTGACCCTTAATATTACACGATAAATTAAATAATAAATCATATATAAACCACTAAAGACTGAGGCTAAGACAGTGTAGATAACCCTTAACCACGATTTCTCACCTGCGTTGCAATTCCAAGCCAGATAACCAGCGATAAATGCTAAAATAATATTTAAGATGGCTAAAAATATTTTTTTTTGACTTGTTTTTGCCGTGCTGGCGTTAGCATAAGAGTATGGTGTTGGTGATAATGATGGTGGTGTAGGTGATGTGGTTGGTGATGATGGATCTGACCCAGTAGAAGTATTTTGATTATTTTTATCAGTTAACTTTTCAATTATAAATTTTTCAACCAACATGTTTTAATATTAATAGCATATAAAATATTCTTAAAAAAAACCACAGGTATTTTATATGTTATTTAAAATAAGTATATATATTATCTATTATATATTTAATCAACACACATAGGCTCTAGTATCCAGTGAGCCGAATCTCGGGGCTGGATTATCAGTATAGAGGATACCCTGATTTCCAAAATTAAGATAATTTTTAAACATACTAGACCCTATAGTTGGTTGATTAATAGCATTTAGGATACCTCCTTTTTGATATAAATAAAATTTGGGCATAACCCTCTTATTCTCAGTATAAGTTTTCACAAATAATAGTCTAGATTGATTTAAAGGTAAACCCTGTGCTTTAGCTTCTTGATTAGCCGCAGAAGTGGTAAAATTATAACCATTACCATCTGGTCCAATAAAGTTATCTAATTCCACAGTTGTAAATCCTCGTTGAATATTTGTATCCCAATAACCACAATGTTTATCGGTGATACGATTATTATGTACCCAGATCGCATATTTGACTGGTTGAGCACCACTTATTTGCTTGTATAGTTGTTTATATTTCTTATATTTTTCATAGTACGACATTTCTTGTTAATATATTAAGTATAACATATTAATCCAAAAAATAGTAATAGTTAAATTATTAATATTTAATAATTGGTATTAATAATTCTGAAATAGGATGACCAACCCACTGTTGTCGCCACCAAGTATGATTAATGAAATTATTAATGTCTCCTGTATTACTTACTGGATAATAATGAGCACCATTAGTAGTTATCTTTACTGTGTCATTATTAGGATCTCCAAACCCATAGATTTTTTGTGTCGGTTTGTCTAGAATTACTATATAAATTCCAAATAAAAAGCCCAAGATAGTAAAAATTGCTTCTCCTTGTATTGTTTGTAATTTGTCTGATGATAATTCAAGTTGGGATTTAAGTACTCCAATCTCCCAATCTTGAACCGTAAACCAGGGTTCTACTATTTTAATAGTAGACATGATATCTGGTTGTGATAATATTTGACAACACCTAATTAATATCGTTCTTAACTGTTCCATATTAGTTGGTTGTATATCAATATCTAATAATTCCCTATTTCTTATTAAATCCGATCGCGTTAATAGACTCCAACCTATTAATACAGACCAGATACTACAGTAGCCATCACCTCTAGCACCTCCACAGCAAAAACTACCGTCTGCGGTAGTAGCATGTATCTCATATTTAAATTCTGATATGTCTGGAAGACTTGACATTAATAATACTAAATTAATATCTAATAACGGCTTAGAAACAAGCTTGTTGTAATATAACGCGTAATAGGAAAAAATAAGGTAGATATAGATAGAAAAATAGGGTCGCTAAAATAGTCTTGATTATTCTAATTTTAGTCAAATTATTGGCATAACAATTCCAAGCTATAAATCCAGATAATAACCCAAGTGCTAATAATATAACAAAGAAAATAAGACCAAACATCATATACATAGTTTTTTTGCTATTACCACTGGATGTTGTTACTGGTAAAGGTGTAGGCTTTGGGGTTTCTTCTTTTGGGGTGATCGGGAATCCATATTCATCATAGTTTTCATCTTGGCTTACCATAATGTCTACTATGTTAATTAAATATAATAATCATAAGCTTTTTAAAAAACTAGAATTTTTTAAGATATTTTCTACTAGTCCATTATCTGGAATTGTAGGATGTGCTAATAATTTGTCTACCACAAGTGATATTTCTTTACGATCAGGAGATGGATAATTATATAAGACTAGTAAAGATACAATTGTGTTAATTAATAGGGTGTGTCTAAAAGTCACATAATCTGCTTCTAATATTTCCTTAGAAATATCACCAAAATGCTTGATGGCTTGACTTTTATTTCTAAACTCAATAATTTCTTTGTTAAAAACTTTTATTAATTCTATCTTATTATTAGTTTCATTAATTCCAAGTAATAATCTATGTGATTCTGATAACAATGAAATAGCAGCTAAATTGGAAAGTGATTCACCAAACAAAATATGTGGAGTTATTTTACCATTTCTCCATTTTAAATTTAACATAGAAGGTAAACTATAGACAGTTTGATTAGATGCTAAAATACAGTAGATAGCACTTATAAATTTATGAAAGTTGGTTTCACTTATCGAATGACCAGTAGCCCTTTCTTGTAAAATATTTTTTAATACTTGTGCGGTATTCCAATAGATAAAGTCATTATTACTAAATATATTTAGGCTATATAAACATGTTAAACTTAATTTATTAGATGATGACTCTCCCCACTCAGTACTAAGGGTATTTCCAATGGTTTGATAAAATATTTCAGTATCCATCTTAATTTAACAATGATCTTGTTATTTTTTTTTATATTTGTACACGACTTTTTAATAGGTTAATAATTTCATCAAATACAGGATTAGCTAATCCCAGTAGATTAATTTTGCTTGTGAATAAGTTAATACAAGTATTAAAGGTTATAAGAGCCTGTTCTTTTCCCATATGATTAACGAAATTAGGACAAAAACATTTACTAGCATCCTTTTCTACATCTAGAAAATCATCACTAATTTGGAATGCTATTCCAAAACTTTTTGCGCATAATTTTAAATCATCAATATGATTAAGATCGCCTCCACTAGCGACAAATCCAAGAATAAATGAAATTTCAAAAAAAGTAGCCGTTTTTTTCTCTAATAAATGTGTGATAGTATCCTTTATTTGACTATTGTCTCCCTGAAAAATAGAAAGGTCACATGTATCTAGGTATTGTCCAAGTGGAGCACCAAAAATACCTAAATTATCAGAAATGGAGGTAAAGATTATTTCCTCCCGTTTAGTTATTTCCTTTAGATTTTGTTCTTCCAATACTTTAAGGTTATCATTTAATAGGCTGTATACCAGAGAAAAAATGTATGTTGTCAAAATATGGGCTGACGTTTCTCCATATTTATAATGTATAGTTGGAAGACCCCGTCTGGTAATATCATTATCCATACAAGGTAAATCATCAATAATTAGGCTAGCAGAGTGAATCAGTTCACCTATTAAAATCAGCTTTTCTAGATTATAATTAGTACCATGACTTTGGTTAATTGCTTTGGCAATTTCATAACTTATGACAGGACGGAGTCTTTTACCGCCTTGAAATAATAATTCTAGTGCCTCCTTAAGAGTAGGATTTTCAGATTCACATAATACGACGCTATTTAGGATCTTATCAATATAAGATTTACTTTTAATATAATTATCCATTAGTGATCACTTTTTTTTTTAAAAAAAATATGTACGAATTATTAAATAAAATAGTAGTATAAGAATAAGAATAACTTAATGTCATTTGCTCAAAATAGACCCAAATCAGATCAAAAAACAATTTTAGATGCTTTTAGAGAACATAAGTATCTTAAGCCTAAACCAGTTAATAATCCGAGTATTCCTAGAGGTGGAAGTATTATCTCTCCAAAACCACCTGAATTAAAAACATATTATACCATTTGTGATAATGGTGGTAGAAGAATTCCAAGTTATTATTTAGGCGGCAGAAGGGTCAATGCACTTGGTTTGGCGTTAACCGATACGGACCGTCAAGCAATTGATAAATTTAGTTGTAAGGGATGTAGAAATTTTAGATGTAAGCCAAGTATGTTTTCCTGTCATTCTACTGCCCAATCAGAAACAAGACATATTCCTGGTAGACCGAAAAAAGTATTTCCCAAACCTTCTAATTATTATCAGGGACCATTACCACCGGCACCAATTTCAGTCCAATATTCTGATAATCAATATGGACAGCTAGAAGATGAATATTATCTAGATGACTACTAAATAATATTAAGGATATATCTTTAATTAATTAGTATTACTAATTTCAACAATAGTTGTTTATTCTAACCTGATGCCTAATAATAACTCAGAAATACTAGTGTTTAGAACAAGTAAGCAAGATTTTAGGTTACATGGAACGGACACAAGACCTAATGATGATACATTAAAATTACTTGGACATTTTATATATACACTATTTAGTTTGGATATATGCCATCTAAAAGGAAAAGTTGTATCTAATAATAATTTTGGAAACATAGATAAACTAGATAAAATTTTAAGACACAATAATTGGTCCGCTAGGTTTTTATCTGATCATATCTTGTATTACCCAAAGGTAGATTTATATACAAGTCTTAGATTTATTTGGAATTACCAGGATTGGAGTACCCTGGTAACTTTAATTGATTTTAGAAAATTATATTTAACTGCGCCTAATTATATTAAATACTATAAAAAATATAACCAGATTACTCGTGACATTAGATCACTTAACCTAATAGACTCTGATACTAGTGGTAGTGAAATTTGCCCTATTTGTCTCCAAACTCCCCAAATGATAGATTCACTACATCAGTATCCATGTGGACATCGTTTTCATGAATTATGTAGTCACCAATGGCTAATGACAACTATAAATAATAATTGCCAACCGGGATGTCCAATCTGTAGAAAATCTATTTACATATCCAAATAAATTCTATATTATTTTCTCGTCTATGAAATAATAATGAGTGTAAATCAACATTCTATGATACTACCTCTACTAATAATATTATTAGCTTTTTTTTTCCTAGAAAAATATGATAAAAGGGTAGATATTTTAAGTAGTCTAAAGAAAATGTTTAACTTATCTCCAAGTGGTTCATCCGAAACTCCAAGTCCCACGGTATTAGCCAAATTAAAACCATATCCTACAGAATTAAGTAATTATTTTATTTCAATGGCAAAAAATAATAAGATAGAAAATAAACAAAATACAACTTTAAGCGAATTTATTAATAAACATAAAGAAAAACCAGTAAAAGAATTAGCAGTTTTATTAAATAAAAAGTTTCCTAAATCATCTAAAAAAGATTTAGCAGATGCTTTAGATATTAGTAGAACAACGCTTTATAAATATTTAAAATGATTAAACTAAGAGATTATCAGGAAAATCTAACGGAGAAAATCTACCAAAGCAAAACCCTAAGAAATTGCGTACAGTCCTCAACTGGATCAGGTAAAACAATTATATTATAGATATGAAGTTGATGCCATCGGAATTGATTCCGTGGCTGTAGGATTACAGGCCTACCAACATTTAAAGGAAAAGCATTTTAAAGTGTTCGAGTCTTCTCCTAATAAAAAACCCATCAGGGCATTTAGGAATTGCGCTAATATCAAAGCTGAACTATTTTGCGAAATCAAAAAATGGTTTGAATCAAGAGCTCCTATGCTACATGATTTTAAGTACAAAAAAGAATTAATGGAGGAGCTTGTTAATATAGAATTCGGCTTCCAAGACGATAGATTGCTGAAAATTATGCCTAAAACTGAGTTTAGAAAAAAGAAATCAGGTGGTTCACATGATATTGCGGAAGCACTGTCCTACACTTTCTTACCTGAACTTTATGGCGTGCAATCATCTAGTAATGATGAATTTTCAGATAATATAAAAGTTAAATGTAGATTCA
>WLWF01002207.1_pt1 | contig 14460 bp, 24 predicted proteins | sample 6718331 | NCBI WGS metagenome assembly WLWF01 (sample SAMN12718692, study PRJNA515312) | sponge metagenome | isolation source: marine sponge | host: Mycale hentscheli | place: New Zealand: South Island, Marlborough, Capsize Point | collected 2003-05-01
GGATCAGTTAAACTCACTCGTATACGATGATGACGTAAAGAGCCGACAGTTGAAAGCATACAAATTGTTGCAGATCATCAGGAAAATCGAATCCGAGGTGGCCTGATTAGTGCATACACCAACAACTAAGTACCGGTGCATACACCGAGACACATAGATCGGACTCGACAACAATACAAGGAGGTGAAAATGGAAAATGGATAATTTAGATGAATTCTTATCAGACGCAGCAGCATCGCCGCAATCGGACACGCTCAAGACGGACGCGATCGTCGGAAAGACCTTCAGCATCCTAGATGCTAGATCGGTCGAGACGCAGTTCGGAACGTCATGGGTCGGCACTATCGATCTCGACGGCACAGTCGTAGAGGCATGGCTGAACGGCGCGGTAGTCGGTAGGCAGTTGACGAAGCTCTCAGACGAGGGCCTTCTGCCCGTCACCGTGAAGATGATACGCGACGAAGAGGAATACGGCAACCCGTTCAAGCTGGTCGCTTAGGCTCCTTCGATCATAAAGGTCGCTGATTCAACGCAAAGCCTCGGAGGGGTTCATTCCTCTCCGGGGCCTCCCAGAATATCCCGACGCTCCTCCGCGTCGAGTGCTATCTCATGCTTCTGCTGATCCTGCTGCGTCTTTATCCGATGCTTCATGAGATCGGGCTCCATCTGTATCTTCGCGCTCATGTTCTCGGCGTAGAGCCTGTTTATCTCGCTCACCGCGAGGGTCGCAGGTGCGGAGAGGATCGCGAGGAGGGCGAGATAGCCCTCTAGGTTGGGAATCACGGCGTCGGGCCTGTATAGCCCGTAACCCACCAGGCTGACCGCTGCCGCGAGCCATGCGTAGACGACGGGCAGCAGGATCGAGCGGAAGTTCCTCTCGACCTCGTTCCTCTCGGGCTTCATGCCCCTCCCTTCTTGACAGACTGATAGACATAAACGAGGGTCAGAATCGCCATCAAACCAACGGTGAATCCGGCGATTATGTCATCCTCCTTACCCTTCAAGAGCCCTCTCGCTGCCTCGTATGTATTGCCCACGCCCTCGATGATCGCGGGCCCGGCGAATTTCAGGAAGTCGATTCCAGCGTCCTTCAGTTTATTCGCGGCGTCTTCCAATATCGGGGCGAGCTCCGAGAGAGTCGTCGTCACCAGTTCCGCGCCAGCGTCAACCGCTGCGTTAGCGGCATCCTCGGTCGCTTCTGCGATTGCCCCATCTGACGTCTTGATGAAATATGCCGCTACGGCTCCTGTGGCGATTCCATAACCGATCGGGGCTGCATAGACGATGAGAGGTACAGGCATCTCAATCCCCTATCCCCGCGCCTATCCTGACGACCTTCCTCATGAATCCGATTGCTATGCCGATCATCACTATGGGAATCGCGCTCACCAGGAGCCCCTTTCCGACGCCGAGCGTCCAGTACCCGGCGATGTTGGCGACATTCGCCACCTCGTCCGTCTCGATTCCGTTGCCCATCCTGAATCACTTATACTGTCTTCTATCTGCGATTTTGTAAGTATATACTCTATCGCCCTTCCAATTGAACATAGTTCCATAAGGCTTGAGCCCCTTTTTCTTTAGCTGGGCTTTCGTAAGTTTGTCATATCGTTGAATCAAGCCTTTCAATTAATCACTTCCTAAGTCCGAGGATGAGCCCTCCGAAGAACAGCAGCGAGATCACGCCTATCAATGCGTAGTCATTCCCGCTTTCAGCACCGTTACCCCCCACTCTATCGTGCGTGTAGCCCAAAGCAGCTAGGTCGAGATGCTCCTGGTACGTGTTCGCCATGACCATCTCCCCCGTCTCCGGGTTATACATCGGGTGAGGCTCGAAGTCGTTTGCCGGCCCGACCCCAGACGACGATCCGCTCCCGTCGCCTCCTCCCAAGCCCGGGTCGATCGGAACCTGCTCGGGCGCTGGCGTCTGAGCTGGTGGTGCTGGTGGAATCTCCTCGGGGTTTATCCCGGACGGGGAGCCTGATCCGTCTCCCCCTCCTAGTCCCGGGTCGATCGGCACATCTGCCGGGGGAGCTTCAGGAGGGGCTGATGGCGGTCTGCCAGCGGGCGATCCGGAACCGTCTCCCCCTCCGAGTCCAGGGTCGATTGGAACATCCTCCGGGGGGTTCTGCCTGGCGTAGTCGCCTAGGGGATTCGACCCCTGGTTGTACCCTGGTATTCCGCCGTATGCTCCGTTTCTTCTCCTCAGCTGCATCACTTCATCCTCCTTATCATGCGCCCCAGTGCGGGGTTCAGGCCTCGGACGGGTATCAACTTCTTCATCCTTCTCACCTTAGTAAATCCTGATCGTAGCCAGCCCTTCTCTTGAGCCTCGCTAACTTGTTGACCCTCGCACATGCCCATTGCTCCTTCGACATCTTGGGCCCCGGGCCTCCCTTGACGCCCCTCCGGTTCCTGACGGATCCGGGGTTCGTCTTCCATGCACCGATCCCCCGCTTGTACGACTTCAGGAGCCTCCCCTTCGATATGCCGGATCGAGCTGACGCCTTGGTGACGCATGAGGGGTATCTGGCCGCCATCATTTCATCCTCCTATACATGAGTCTCCCTGTCTTATCTCTCTTTACTTGAATGCCTTTTCTCTTTAGATCAAGGGGCTTCAAACTCATGATGCTCACAGTCGGGCCGAAATACTTCCATTTCTTCGCCATCTCATATTCTCCTTATTTTGAACAAACCGAAACCTGTTTTGACTTTGCGAATATCGTATGAAATGCCCTTACCTCTATCGGCTCTTATCTGTGACGCCGATCTTATGGGTATCTTTGAAGTCACATCTCTCTTACTACGAGAATAATATATCATCTTCTTCTTCGCCATATCAAAGCCTCCTCTCGCCCGGCACGTATGAGCATCCCCATCGCCTTCTCTGAATTTCGTTCTTGGATGGGAGCCTTCTCGATCCGCCTGTCTTCCAAGCCCCGCGTATAAGGGCCGTCCTCGCGCAGTATGATCGCTTCCGCTTCGACCCCGACTTACCCACACGGACGGCAGACGATACCCTGACCGTCCTGCCCTTGGTGTAAGGGTCCTTGACTCTCGGCATGATAATCACTTCAGTCTCTTTAGAAAGCTCTTTTTTACTCTGACGGGATTTTTCTTTCCTTTCACTTTAATATCAAGGGTACCGGCAAAGGGTCTTGATACTGCAACACCTTCGTATCTGTTTCTTCTATACCCTCTTATTTGCTTTGATTTTCCAGGGTTGACATAATTAGGCTCCGTAAGATAGAAAGAGAATTTCCCGCCAATATCTTTCTTAGCCATCAATATCTCCTCCTCATTCTCCGCGCCCTGAGCGACCCGGTGGATCGCTTACGACGCGACCGCCTCTTAGACGTTGCTGATCGAGCCTCGGCCTTGGCCTTCGACTCTCCCCTAGTCGGCCCCAAGGGCTTCCCGGTGGTGTAGGAGATCGCTCGATAGCGCCCGCTCTTGAGACGCTTCAGCGGCATCTCAAGCACCCCTGAATATTACGAATAGCACGACGGCTATGACTATGAAGTCCTCGTTCGACATTTCTCACCCCTCCACCGTGTCTAATATTGATTGGAATACGTCTTCCCCGATTCCCAAGGCCGCACCTACCAGCCCCAGAACGATCAAGACGACCTTCCAAGGGATTCGGATGTTGCCCTTCCCGTCGATCTCAAGCTCCACGTCCTTGTCGCTCATCTCAATCACTCGCCACCCATTCGCCCGCTGCTACGCATATGACCTTGGTTATCTTGAAGCCGTCTGTAAGTGAGTATGCGGAGGATGAGCCGTTTATCTCCTCTCCTGATGCCGGGTTCATCGTGAGTCCGGTGAGACCGCCGTTCACGACTTGGAGGTGCATCCCCGGTTGTCCTTCGGGGAGGGTGATTACCGACGCGCTGCTTGTCATATACACATTCGACCCGTAGCAGTAGTCCTCAGTGATAGTCCTCGGTGTGGCAGATACGGTCAGCGTTCCTCTCAGCACCTCCGTGTACCTGTCGGCCAATGTGGCCGAGTTGTAGGTCTTGAAGAATGACTGCTGTGTGCTTGATGATGTCTTGACATCGAAGTTCAGGCTCGCTGAGCCAGTGGAGTTCAACTCTGTCCCGGCCAGATTGATCCTCAACTTCTCCAATGCTGAACCGCCCGTCATCGTCTTGAACAGCATCAGCGAGTCCTCGGTTGATGCTGTCTCGTCTTGGATGAAGGTCTGGATGGAGCCGTAGGCTTTCGTAGCCGCTGCGTCGTTCTTACCCCTGAATTCCAATCTCCCGATGAACTTGTTGGGCGCTGTCGGGGTCGCGCTGTTGTATAGGATGAGGTCGGGCCCATCGCTGGCCCCGCTTCCCTCGCTGGTTCCCTCAAAGACGACCATATCAGTAAGGCCGGTTCCCTTGACATGGAGCCTCTCGATGCCATTGTCCGGGCTAGTCCCGATTCCGACGTTATCCTGACTAGCATCAGTTGTCAAAAGGTTATCAACAGATTCTCCTTCGATTCTCACATTTAAGTTCTCAGCATCGTTATTGATTGCTATCTCAGTTCTTTGTAGCCTCATCATTTCCTTCAAGTCTGTCTCTGCCCCGGTTCTCCTTGCCATCACGAACATTGACGCTCCGGACTGCTGAAGTTCCGTTATGAAATTCGTCGTTCCTGTGTCATCCTCCATTTGGAGTATCGGCTTATCACCCTTCAATAGAGTAGTCGGGCCACTCCCTCCTGACTCATCGACGAACGTGAAGTTGTCAGAGCCCGTAATGTCTCCTGCGCTTGATGGGTTGCCGAATGCAACCTGATTGACGCCTATCGAACCACCTGCTCCGGCGGAGTCGATCGTCACCGTGTCGGATGCCTCGGTGAGCGTGATGTTGGTTCCTGCCTTGAGCTTGACATCCGAGTCTGTCCCTGCTGCCGCATCTAGTTGTATGTCAACGTCTGCGCCGGATTGAGCGGCCTTGAGCGTGTAGGTGTCGCCGCCGCCCTCGTCCTGCTTTATGTATGACATCCTAGATCACCTCAATCCGTAGCGACCCAAATCTCCACAGTCGCCGTTCCGCCCGTCACCGCGAAGAACATCGACTGGTTCTGGGCCACGACCCCGACCCCTGGGCCGCAGTCGAAGACGTACTCGTTGCCGGCTCCCAGGGAGTAGTAGTTCTGAGCTCCCGCGAGCCCGGCCCCGGCCCCTAGGCCGCCGACCGTCTCGTAGGCGATCCTCACGTCGAGGGTCGCGCTGGTGTTCTTTATCAGCAGCTTGCCAGGTCGTATCATCTTCAGGTCGATCTCGGCGGGGGTGTCCTCCGCGAGAGCGATCCTGAGCATTCTTCCCAAGGGGATTCACCCCCATCACTGGTTCGCCGCACCGCTGCGGTCGAGGATGGCCTGAGCCGTGTTCGTCCTTACGGCTTGGGTCTGAGTCTGAGACGGCGCTGCCTGAGCGTTGGCCGATGCGACCAGGACTGGCTGAGCCAGCACTGTTCGAGCCGCCGTCGTGGTGATTTGCATACGGAGCTCATCAGACCTGGAGAGGCCGAAAGTTGGGATAAAAATTGTTCCTGGGCATATCTGAGCATATTGCAGCTCGGTCGCTGATGTGCCGGCGTCACCGAACAGGATTCCATTGTAGAGATCTCCTGATAAGTAGCGCCAGTAGTCAGTCTCCATCGAGTAGTCGCTCTGACTGGTGAGTCTGATCTCGCTTATGTCGCCGTCGGTGTCACGGTCGTTCTGTATGAGGACGCCGCTGATGACTCCGGGCTCGGACGAGTTGACTCGAACGACGAACTCCTCCTGACCTGTCCCGGAGGCGGTCAGGGAAGTCGCTGGCCCCACGTATAGTCGGGTCTGATAGTTGTCGTTGTAGACCATCCACGCCTCGACGCTTCCGGTTCCGGTTCTAGCGTTCTCAAGGGCGATCGTGCCGAGGGTGTACTCCACGCGGCTGACGCCTGGTGGAAGGTTCCTGCCGATCGGGATTCTCGCGTAGTAGATAACTGCGGTCGTGCTGGCGACGTCTTGGACGGCCAGCCCCTCGCCGAGGCTGTTGAGGAAGTACCCGAACTGCCCTGGTGTGGCGTCTGCCCCGGAGCTGTATCCGGTTCGATAGTCGAAGCACGTCTCGCCGTTTATGACGACGCGAAGGTTGCTGACGAGCGATCCGAAGTCGGCTGCGAATGCGTCTGCGTTGCTGACGGTTCCGGAGAACCTGAAGATGATGCTCTCAAGAGCGCCGCCGGGGACGTTGAACCCCTGGTTGCTGGTTGCCACCGCGTTCGATGGGAAGCCGGCTGTCTCGGTTGAGACGAGTGTGTATCGAATAGCCATCCTTAATCACCTCAGTTCTTGGAGATCGCAGCCTGGAGCTGGTTCATGGGAGCCTTCAATATAGCGAATCCGAGGGTAAGGCCGATCGCCAATCCGGCGTAATCGACTAAGCCCGCGCCTGAGAATCTTGGGAGTATTCCAGCGAGCATGCTTAAGCACCCACCCTTGAGTTAACCTTGTCTTCCAAGGTCTGACCGTCAAAGATGTAGGTTGACAGTCCATTCGCGATCGCTATTACGCCCAAAACTCCGAAAGCGACCATGAAGCCGCCGGATACATTCGATAAGAACATGGCCCGTCCGAAGGCGGTGTGCCTCTTAATGCTCACCCGTGAATAGATGCACTAACATTAAGGTCGATCCGCCTCACGCGGGTATATGGATATGAAGGGGCCGAAGGGTGGCGTCATACGCCCGAGATGCCCCAGGTGCGGGGTTCGCATGATAGGGACGAGCGCGAGGATCGGCAACGGGGAGTCCGACACCAGGAGAACCTCGTCGAAGCCGTATCGCCGCGTTGGTTGGATATGCCCCTCATGCACGTACATAGAGAGGACGGTTCCGGAATTCTCAGAGATGGTCATACCTCGATCGGGCGCATGAGGCTCGACTTGCCGCTGGTGACGTCGAATATCACATGCGCGTAGGGCGTCTCATTGAGCGGCTCGATGAAGGGCTCCGGGTTGTATCCGTACCGGTTCATCGCGTCCTTGACATGCAACGGTGACATGAGCGTCCTGAAATGGATTATGAAGCTCGTCGATCCTTCTAGCTCCTTCGAGAACACGAATCCGTGTGATATTGCTACGAATCGGATGTTTCTCGATCGACCGACCAGCGCGAGCCGCTTGAACTGCGGGCTCGCTCCCCGGCGCGAGCTCAGGAAGACCTGGGCGTCATCCACGACCAGGCAGCACTTGAAGTCCGGGTTGACCTCGCGTATGTCGAACACCGTCGCGATGATCGCGTCCACATGCTCCTCGACCATCTCGGGATCGGGGTATATGACGTGTATGCGGTGCTTCTTCATGTGCTTCTCTAGCTTGTCGAGGCTGGTGATCGACTTGTCGCCGAACTCCATCTCATGCTTCGGGCATACGTACAGCACGTGCATCTTCGGATCCTTGTTCTTCATGAAGTCCTGGATGGTGTTCTTGACGAAGAAGGACTTCCCCGACCCCGGAGCCCCTACGAGGCAGGTCGTCAGGGCAACGCCGTCGGGCTTGTATAGGTCACTCGGATTCATCCTCTACGACCTCATCGTCCTGAGCGACGTTCTCAACGACGGGCTTGGGAATCTTGTAATAGCCCTTGACCCTTTTTTCTCTCTCAGGTTTTTCAGGCTCGTCGCCAAAACCCAATAGACGGGCTACGATGTTAACCCCCATTCAATACACCTCCGACAAATCAATGCCGTTATAGTCAGCATTCCATTCGTTGTCTCGAAGCCAGTCGAAAATCTCCTCGATGTCAAGTCGAAAGTCGTTTCCGTAGGTTCTCTGTATGTGGCCGAACAAACCCCCGGTAGACCCGTCTAAATCTTCCACATCAAGAAGGGTATCGTCAAAGCTGACAGACACATTTCTGTAGAAAGAAGGTGTATGGACTGTATTGGGAATATCATATACTTTCTTGTCGTGCCTGATCTGCATAAGAACATCATCATTATTAGGACGGGTCAGCATATAGGAAACAAACTTAGGTTCAGTGAATGTGTATTCCGTGTATGTGTCCACGTAGAAGAAATTCCTACCGAAGAAGTTCATCCCGAACGCGAAGTCGGATAGTGATACGTCAGTCGCCATCATTCCATCTCCCTGAGCATTCGCTCCTCGATCTTCCGCATCCGTCGCGCCTTAATTCTCTTTCCCAAGAACGGCACCCTCTCAAGGACGCTCGCCACGCGACCGCCCGAGAAAACGGATCGACCGGCCTCCGCGTTTATCTTCATGACCGGACTGCCGAACCAGTACGCATTCGACAGAATCGCGATTTGATTTGGGCCTATGACGCCCGCTAGGTTGACCCCGTTGTGATCGAGCGCGTCCTGGGTGATGCCCGCGATCCAGTCGTAGTCCTCCTCCTCATGGGTGATGGCCTCGGCCTCGTCGTCGTTCAGGACGCCTCTCTTATATCGAGTGAGGAACCAATCTCCTGTTTTATAGCCCGTCTTCAGGATTCCCTCGTTCATGCCCCTCTCGGCCTCTAGCTGCTTCTTGGTGGGCTTGCCCGACCCACGGGGACGGATGCGCTTGAGCGGGCCGGGTATGACCTCGCTCGCCATGTCCTCCGAGAAGTCCATGCTCGACCAGTCGAGGCCGGAACCACTATCTGCCTCCGGCTGCGGAGTCTCGGGTTTGGGCTCCGGCTCGACAGTCTCCTCGACTGGCTTCTCGATCTTGGTGGAGTGCTTCCACGCGCCCGACTTCGACTTGAACTCGCGACCGTCCGAGGCGACGTAGACGACGTTCCCGTCCTCGTTCTCGACCTTCCGGGCCTTACTCACTCGCTCGCCTCCATGATGCTCCTGATGTGTGCCGACATCCTCATGCTCAGGGCCGGGTTCTGGAAGTCGCCCTCCCCCAGGGGAGGATGCAGGATCTCCTCGACGCCGTGACGGGATAGCCTGAGCCTCTCCATGAGCTGCTTCTCGGCGACCTCGTACACCATTTTACCGCTCCTGTGGAGGGTGACGATCTCGTCCTGCATGGCCTTGAGGCACTCCGCGCACAGACGACCCTCGGGATCGTAGGCCATATTCGCCTTCGCCTGACACTGTTCGCACTTGCGCTTCTTCCGGGCCCCCATTCATCGCACCTTCCTGACCTTGACAGAGACGACGCTGGGGTCGTCCTTGAACAGCTCGACTATGACGTCGGAGAACTCGCTCAAACGCCCACCGCCGAATCGACAGCCGATCCAGCCGTCTGGGCGACGACCTTCGATATGACCGGGTGCGCGAGGACCTCCGCCTGGGCGAGCCTAACGGACTCCATGACGTCGGCCTCCTCGCGGTGCTTGACGTAGCTCTTGTTGAACAGGGCGAGAGCGAGAACGAATGCGGAGCCCTGACCGCTCGGTTTCCAATCGAGTTCGACGAGTCTCGTCATAACCCGATCGAAGGGAGGATCGGATGCACGTAGCAAAGCATCGATATGCGACAACAATTCTTCATCGGCCAGGGCGTCCACGACGCTCGGACAGTGAATCTATTAATCAAGTCTCCTGATAGAAACGCCTCGACTTCTTCTCGACCACATGGAGCGATCCCGCCGTGAGCCCGTGTCGGAGCGCGGTGTAGTAGGAGACGACCCTCCGGGACGTCTGCTTCTTGGAGAGATCGCCGGCATTGGGGAGCCAATTCCCCTCATCGTCCTTCACCTGCACGCCCTTGTGCCGGACGTAGCCCCTCGACCCGTCGTGCTTGAACAGGGTGTACGCCTTGGGCTCGTAGAAAACCCCGGAGCCGTAGGGCTCGGGAGTCTCGAGCTTCCACTGACCGAGCTCGTCGCCGATCGCTATCATCGACTCGAAGCGATCCCGACCGGACGCCCTGAGCCACACCGAGTCGGTGTCGGTGTAGACACCATGCTCCCCGGCCGCTATGATGCCCCTCCCCAGGGCCACGCGACCGTATGACAGGACGAAGGAGGAGAACCCGAAGAACTGTCGCATGGGAACCTTGGACATCTCCCGGTGATCGAGGATGAAGGGCCATTCCGCCTTCAGCCCGTCGTAGTACCGAAGCTCTATCTCCCCGGCGGCGAGGAGGTTGTCGTAGTCGTCCTGATCCTGCAATTCCTGAATCCTGGAGCCCTCGATCCTCTTTGGCTTCGGCTTGATGCCGAAGCCGCCGAACAGGCTGTTCATGATGAGCTTGACCATGTTATGACGGGGATCGCCCTCGTCCCTGAGCCTGAGCCTGAGATCGTACATGTCCTGGATGAACGAGGCGAACGGGTTGATCGCCCGGCATGACATGATGACGAATATCGACTGGACCTCCCATCCGTTCTCCAAGAGGAATCGAATCTCGGGCTCGCACATCCACCCGTCGAAGGATCGCTGGTTCCAGTCCCTCCGGTTCTCATCGTCCAAATTCGGAGCCCCGAGGTAGGCGTCCGGGGAAACCGCCCTCATTCTGAGGTTCGCTATGCACACCCGGTCGGTTCTCTTCAGCTCGCTCATGAGAGCAGGGAGGGTCGCCCCGACCATGTTCATGGACTTCATGTCCGGGAAGGGCATGTCGCGCATCTGAGCCGGGTATGACGAGTTTATGTCATAGCAAATCAGGGGTTCTCGGATCATGGTTCCCGGCGGTTGTATGTGGGTGTTCAGGAGCCTCGTCATCCCGCCGACCTCGCAGTTCCCCAGGTAGTCGTTGAAACGCTTGCGGCATTTTACATAGGGGCGAATGGTTCCCTTCGAGCTTCGGAACGTCCAATGCTCCGGCCAGTACCTCGCGCACCAGGCGCGATACGCCGATCCTGCCGTGGTGAGCGGAAGGTCGATTTCCCGGGGCTCGCGATCGACGAGGGAGGCGTACAGTGATCGGAACCTACGCAGCGCCTCCGCGAGTATGTCGCAATCGAGATAGCAGTAGTCGATCATCTCCTGGGTGACGTCATCCTCGGTTATCTCGTATGTCCCGTCCCATTGGGTGAAGATGTCAGGGGTGTACCCCTTCTCCATCCCGACCGACCTCGCCATCTGAGCTAGGCTCATCGGGAACAGGTGCTTACTGTCCCGGTAATCGACCCCGTTGTGCTTCAGGCTGAATATCTTGGTTCCCGAGGCGATCTTCTCCGCCTCGTACCTCTCCTCGATCGTGAGGATTCCCGATATGTCGAAGGTACTCCCATTGTGCGCGTAGGCTGTGCAGGGGGCTCTCGACTCCATCCACCGACGGAGTTCCATCGGGTCGAAAAAGTGAGCCCGCTCGGCTGTTTCCACGTCCACCGCACATCCGAAGACGTAAAGATGACCGTTTATCCCATGAGTTTCCGTATCGTACACGACGATATTGTGTCCGGGTTTCCGCTTCTTCGGCGGCATCCCCATCATGCGATGGGTTCCGGGTTCCTCGTTCACAGTCTCCCGCTCCTCTTGAGCTGCGGATATGCTCGGTTCACGTACCTCACGATCCGCTCCTGCCTCGCCTTCGGGAACGGTCGGAAGGTGGGCTTCTCCCGAATGAAGGGCTGTCGCTTGTCATCGACATAGCGGGCCTTGGTGGGGAGAAAGGCCGCTCCGTAATCCGCCTTGTCCGGGTCGGGAACCTCGGTTCCGTAGGTTCTCGCCAATAGACGAGCCCCCCGCATGTTGAAGGCCACCGCGATGAGATCATAGCCCTCCTCGGGACGTACCATGAACTTCTCCCTGACCCTCTCCTGATATGCCGATAGCAATTTCATCGGGTCTAGGTTTATCTTGTCCCTACCCACTTTCAAGGGGTTCCTGTTGACCTCGGTGTTGAATGTCGTGAAATCACCATCGTCACGAACCACGAACATGACGCTGGAAACGATGAGCATGTTCTGGACGAATGAATACGGCGGAACCTTCCCATTGAGAACCATCTCGTCGCCGTCGTTCTGAAGCACGTCCTGATCGAACCTCAGAACGTAGTCGTTGAGGAACTCGGTCGCGGGGAAACGGGAGAAGGGCTTAGCCTTCCCTCGGGTCAATCTGCGGTATATCCTGAGCCTCGACTCGGGCTTCGACTCGTAGCCGAACCGCCTCGCAGTCCTGAGCCTCTCGGATCGCGTCTGCACGTCGTATATCTCGCGCAGCTTCGATGCCGCGTCCTGGAGCTGCTCATCCGTGTACGTCGCCATCACTCATTCACCAGCCAAAGGGTCAACGGCCCTGCCGCGCATATGGTGAAGGAGGGTTGATCGAGATTCTTGCATCCGTCGGGAGGGGGTCTGGGGATCATCTTCCCGGTGTATTTCCCGTCCTTCATGACGGGTCGGTTCCTCGAATACCCCCTAATCATCAACTTCATCACGAATACCTCTAATCAAAGCCTCCGCCACAGGGGGGCATACGGCGTTGCCAACCATAGTCCAGCGGCTTTTCTGTGTTTTGGCCGACTCCATCGAGAAATCGGACGGGAAGCCCTGAAGAACCAGCGTCTCGGGGAGGGTCAGGGATCGCACCTTCTGGGGCTTGTTGAGGTCGTGGTCGAATATCCTCGGCCCGACCTGGTTCCCCGACCCGCATATGGTCTTCGACGGGTCGGTAAGCGGGGAGTCAGCCGACCTCTTGGCGTTGGAGCCCAACGCCTCAAGCCGGAGAGACGGCCTGTTGTTGTGAATCGTCTTGCACGTCTCATCGACATCGGAATCCACCGATCGAGCCGAGTGCGAGATGGATTGGCCCGCCCCCCGCGTGTTAATCATGGCCTTGATGACCCTAGGCGATGACATCTGAGTGTAGGACGGCTCGGTGAGCTCCCTGAACAGTGGGCCGGAGCCCCCCTCCTTCCTCCCGGTGGCGGGGTTGACCCCCGTGGTCTTGGCCGAGGATCGGCCGGAGTCCATGAGGAGCCTCAACTGCCTCGGGGATTGAGAGGTGACTGTCGGAAACGGCTTGTCCTTCGAAGCCGTCGCGTACTGCTTGGTCATCGATGGGGATGGAATCAGTGAATCAAGCTCGTCCCTGAGATGCGGGAGAGCGTCGATGACGCTCACCCAATCCGCCTTCGGGTGCGTGGTCGTCGCCTCCCACCCCGATCCGGCGAAGCACCGCCTCCTCGTCTGCGGGACTCCGAAGTCGGCGGAGTTGAGGACGACCGACGGGGTTCCCTCGGGAAGTCGCTTCCTCACCGGGACGACGTTCTCCATGCTCCAAGAGTCAGGCTCGCAGTAATCGACTAGGCGGAGGAACCACAGGACGAGTGGCATCCCCTCGCTCGCGTCCCTCCTGGATGCGTTAGATAGGGCCTGACAGGGGGGTGATCCGTGTATGTGTATGTGATACCCGTCCTTCGCGTAGGTATCGACCAGGTGCTTGAAGTAGGCGAACTGCGAGTCGTGCCCCAGGTCGAACCTCATGATTCTGTCATCGGGGAAGTTCTCCCGATGGACGGCGACCGCCTCGTCCCATGAGTCAACCGCGAGTATGCAGGTGGCCCCGGCGTTCCTCGCTCCGAGCGAGAAGCCACCCATTCCGCAGAACAGGTCGATGTATGCGACGGGCCTCATAACTCCGACCTCGGTATCTCGAACAGGTCGGCTATCCTCGCCTTGAGATCGTCGATGTCGCGCTTGGCGACCTCGGTTCGGTACAGCCTCTCAACGTCCCTCTCTATCTCCTCGATGCGTCTAAGCATCAGGGTCAGGACGTCCCTCATCTTCTCGCTCACTATATGCTCGTTTATCGCGTGTCTCAGTTCCTTCATACGTATTCCTCCGGGTTGTGGGAGATGGATCGCTTCATCAATTGATAGCATGGGAAGCAGACGCCGGCCTTGGGATGGAGCTTAGAGAACCTCTCGCGGCATGATGCGCAGGTGAGGGTCATTTCGGTCGCCTCCCCCTGCATAGGATGACGTGCTGGTGAATCGCCTCCGGCGGCCATATCTGACATCGGCACTTCGGGCAGTCGTAGTCCTTCAAGACGACCCGCCTCCGTTGAATTTTCTGAGATCGAAGCCCATGTCGATGGCCTTCTGAACGGCTGCTGCCATTCCATGCTCGTCAGACTTCCAAAGGAGATACATCAATTCGTCCACGTTAGCCAATTTTCGGCTGTTTTTCTTAGGCTTACTCATTCGATTGCCTCCTTCTCTATGAGATGGGTGAAGTATGCGTCGATTAAATCGAAATCGAGTTCGTTGTTCATTCGATCGCCTCCCTCTCCATGCCGCAGCACTCGACCCAGGTCTTTCCATGAAGGGTGAACCATGTGGTATGCATCTTCATGCACACGGGACAGGCGGGGCATAGGGATGCGTCTGTGGTGTCCCAGTACTCAAGGATGAACTCGGGGTCATCTATGCGAAGGACGAGAGTGTCGGTCATTCGATCCGCCCCTGCTTAACAGCATAAATCATATTCCCGATCTCGTACAGTTTGGAAGTCGCCTTGTCGGTCATTGGGCATCGGGCGTTATCCCTACCCTCGACTTTACCAAGC
>WLWF01002210.1_pt1 | contig 14446 bp, 15 predicted proteins | sample 6718331 | NCBI WGS metagenome assembly WLWF01 (sample SAMN12718692, study PRJNA515312) | sponge metagenome | isolation source: marine sponge | host: Mycale hentscheli | place: New Zealand: South Island, Marlborough, Capsize Point | collected 2003-05-01
AATCCACAGGTCATCCCTGATATATTAGGTAGATATGAATACATATCAGAAAATTCCCCCCTCAAACTAAAGATATCAATACAAGAAAAAAAGGGGCGTTTGATGAAATTATGTAATGATATTGGGTGGAAAACGAAGTCAGTAAAAGTTGGAAAAGTAGCTCGTATTTTTGATAAAATTAAAGAATTTTATGAACGTTATGGAGGACAAAATATTGAGCAAGAAATTCGAGAAAACTATCAGCAATATGCAAGCGCATTAACAAATAACACAGAAGCGCCAATGACACCAGTTAAAGGAGCAGCCGCAGTTGTGAGTGAAGGTGCCACTGTTCGTGCTCCCAACAGAGGAGATGCAAACTCTGGGGCAGCGCGAGGGGATAGTTCAGTAAAGAAAAAATTGTTCAAATCATATGATTTGCGCGGTGGAAAAAAGAAAACAAAAAAGAAAAAGCGCCGAAAAAAAAACTCAAAAAAGAAAGGAGGGAGAAGAAAAAAAAGTAAAAAAAATAGACGGAAAAAAAAGAAGTCTAGAAGAAAACGAAGATAATTAATATATAGTTTTATCTAATTATATATTAATGAATGATAGTGAAAAATTCAGGTATTTTAGTGTTATAAATGATTTTTTAAGACAACATGAAGATTATACTCCTGATAATAGAGAAGAATATGAAAGATTTAAAAAACAACTGTTGGATTTAAATAAACCATTAAAAAATATGAACACCAGAGATCTATTAGTAAGGAAGAAAAATACACAACTAAAAAATATGTATATTGAAACTAGAGAAAGATTTCATGCTGTAGAAAGAAAAGAAAGAAGTAAAGGGTTAGTAAATATTACAAGTCCAAAAGTAAAGGCTTATTTAGATGAGTTTAATTTGGTAAAAACGGCTGCTAACACTCCTTTACCACAACCAACACCTAGTTCTATAGAAATAGAACAAGAAGAACCAGTTGCAGTTTCTTGTAAAAATTGTTTCGGTAGAAGAAGAAAAACAAAAAAGAAAGGGAAAAAAAGTTATGATGAATTTTATGGAGGAAAGAGACGCCGCCGCAAGAAAAAGACGCGTAAAAAAAATAGAAATAAGAGAGGTGGGAGAAAATTACACTTATTTTTAGAAGAAATTAATAATAGGTTAAGAGATGTTGAGGAGAGAGGAGAGGAGAGGGAGGATGAGATAAGAAGTAATAGTGCTGAGATAAGAGATAATGACGCAGCTATAATAGGTAATGGTGATGATATAACTGAGAATGCTGTAGATATAGGTGTAATTAAGAGTTATATAAATTATAAATTAAATAACACCACATCAACAACCGCTATAACACCTTTAGAACAATGGCAAAAACACCTACGTTCAATAGACCGTCGCGCACACCAATCCCCGCCCCCCTTGATAGATAGGCAAATTTTAACAGATGCTAATATGAGCGCGGGGGGACGAGGTATGAAAAAAACACGCAAGTTAAGAGATTTTGAACATGGTGGTGGGGGAGGACGCCGTAAGAAAAAGACGCGTAAGAAAAGAGGCGGAGAGAAATCAAAAAAGATAAAAAAATTAACCAAAATATTTCAACAATATCCAAAAATTTTCCCTAGTGGATACTTTAGATTTTTAGCAGCAAGACTAGAAAATCATATTAATAAAAATACACTATGGTATAGAAATGGTGTAGTTTTAACTTGGATTAAATATCAAAAAACAGTAAAGAAAAATGATAAATGTATAATAAAACCAGGAGATGTTAAATTAGATCAAATAGTAAATAAAAATCAAGGAAATGGGGCAGCTAAAAAAGTTGTAATGCAGTTTTTGAAAAAGTTTGAAAAAAATAGGATTTGGTTGGAAGTTAGAGCGAATAATAAAAGAGCAATTAAGTTTTACAGAAAGAATGGTTTTAAAAAGGTTTGTAACATTAAATTTGGAGGGATTCCTGGTATAATGATGGTTAAAAATTAGATATATAAATTCTTTGTATTTATATATATAAATGAAATTGTCAGTCAAAAATACAATGTGGTTTTCTTTATTAGTTCAAATAATAACAGGAATTGTATCCCTTTATGGTTTATTTATAACTTTACCAAAAAAAGATAGCATACTAACAGATATACTTGGACTAGAAACAATGGTTCAATTTGTAGAAATGGTGTTTTATATTTGGATTTCATATGCTATGATAAATGTGGATAAAATGACATCAAGAAGATATATTGATTGGGTTATAACCACCCCAACAATGCTTTTATCAACTATAATATTTATGAAATATCAAGAAGAAAAAGAGAAAAAAGGTGATAAAGTAGATTTTTGGGGATTTATGGAAGAAAATAAGAAAGAAATATTACTAATGTTTGCATATAATTTTGGTATGTTAGCATTTGGATTTTTAGGTGAAGTAAATATAATTTCAAAATATATATCTACACCAATAGGTTTTTATTTTTTCTATAAAACATTTGATTTAATTTATTATAAATTTGCAGACGCAACACAATTAGGTAAAAATTTATTTACATTTATGGTGAGTGTTTGGAGTTTATATGGTGTGGCAGCATTAATGCCATCAGATATAAAAAATATTAGTTATAATTTATTAGATATTGTAGCAAAGAATTTCTATGGTTTATATCTCTATTACAAGATTTTGCAGGTAAGTAGAGGTTATTAAACCAAATAAATATTATATTTGTTATCGTGGAAATGATATATTCCTATCTTCGTAATAAGATAATCATTGTTAGTATTATGTTTTTGTGACAAATCAAATATATAATGCTGTCCATTATCCGGTCTTATACAACAGAGCACATTTTTTTCAGTAAGATCAGCCCATTTAATATAATGAGGCATTATGGCATGATATTTTGTCATAATTTTTTCAATAGAATTTGCACTATTTTCGTCTTTTAGTTTTGGAGTCATTTTTGCAACATATGATGATATGTTACCATGTATAGCAAGAGTATTGTTATCTGTAAATACTTTGATACCACGTGAGAGAGAAGACATATCTATATTAGTATGAGAGTTGAATTTAACTGAATTTAATAATTAAATTCAATTTTCTAACTTAAAAATAATTAACTAGTAGATAGTATATGGAAGCATATATGTATAAGTATAGTTGTCCGGGTTCTTGGTGGGGAGAACATACAGGATTAAGAAATGTATATACAAACTCAGAATTGACAGATGAACAAGCAAGTTTAATGTCTAAAGATGATATTAGAAAATCAACTGGATTAAAAGATTGTTCGGTAACTCTATTGGTAAAATATAAATTATCAATAGAATCTGTAAAGACTTATCCAGATATTACTAAAATTCCCTTTTCACAACCTACAAAAAAGATTAGACCAATAACATTAGATTAGAATGAAGAGAATGCCCCACCACCAGCATTGAATGCCATAGGTTCTTGTGCAATTGGACTATTGGCACCTTGTAATCCACCAAATCCTCCACTGTTGTACATATTATTGCTTGCACCACTATCAGTTGCAGGTATTTGCTGAGATGGTGGGTTTTGTGGTGGAAGCATTTGTGTAGGGCTGCTCATAGCATTATGTGCTTGTAAATAATCTGCTCTACTTGGTTGATGTGTTGGCATTCCGGCTCTAGAAATAGGTTGTGATACCTTTACAACAGATGCATCCTTCTTACCTTTTTTCTTTTTATCATCATCTTTCTTACCTTCCCATACATCTTTAACTCTATTCAAAAGTATTTTAGTTTTTTCTCCAACCTTGGTATGGCTCTCGTATAGTAATACAAGAAGTAGTAATATGATGCTAAATAAGTTCATATCCCCCATAGCTCTTCCACTGTATGTAGGAACAAATGTAATAAGTCTATGGATAAAGAACATACCAACCAAAACAAGAGCAAGTTGACCGACAACTTCCGCCAATATTTCTAAATTACTTTTACTTTCATCTACTTCTGGAATAACAGAATCAACCATATAATTGTAAAATCCCATAGGTATAATGGCTAAAAGTAAATATTGCCCAACATTTAATACTTCGGTTTTTGTATCGTTATCAAAATTAAAAACATGATTAACGAACCCATTTTTAACAACTTTATTTGTGTTTTCTATGTCGTCCATATGATTTATAAAAAGAAATTAAAAATAATCAAATAATAATAATTATATGCCTAGATTTCAAGAATATCAATATTTATCGTTGATAAAAAAGATAATTAAGAATGGAGTCCAAGAAATAGGGAGAAACGGAACAACATATACCCGAATCGGTGCTATGATGCGATTTTCATTGGAAGATAATAAAATACCACTAATGACTACAAAAAAATTAGCTTGGAGAGTATGCCTAAAGGAATTATTATGGTTTATGAATGGTGATACAAGCAACGAGTTATTACAACAACAAAATGTAAAAATATGGAATGATAATGCGACGCGTAAGTTTTTAGATTCTAGAGGATTATATCATTTGAGAGAAAATGATTTGGGACCAGTATATGGTCATCAATGGCGTTTTTGGAATGCACCTTATAGTAGAGAATTGGGTTGTTTTAAAGATTATAGAGGTAAAGGAATTGACCAATTACAGAATATAATCGATGATATAAACAAAACAAAAAAAACAGGTGAAACTTCGCGAAGAATGATAATGACTGCTTGGAATCCAGAACAAATAGACGAAATGGCTTTACCACCTTGTCATGTATTATCACAATTTCATATTACAGAAGGTAATAAATTAAGTTGCACATTATACCAAAGAAGTGCTGATATGGGATTGGGTGTACCATTTAATATAGCATCTTATTCGTTTTTAACACATATATTAGCAAAACATTGCGATTTAGAAGCAAAAGAATTTATACATTTTATTGGCAATGCTCATATTTATGATGACCATATAGATGTTTTAGAAGAACAACTTTCAAATGAACCATATGAACCACCTGATTTAATTATTAGTGAAAAAAAAGAAAAAATAGAACATTATAAATTTGAAGATTTTACAATAGAAAACTATAATTACCACAAACCAATCAAAATGAGGATGCGTGCTTAAAAAAAAAATAATACCTAATTATATTTATAATGAATTTATCTCACGCAAGATTTGCAAGAAGAACGGGTGGTGGAAGACCAGGAGCACCTGTTTGTAATCCAGGAGAACCAGCAAATAATGTTGGAATGTTAGGGGGAGCACAGACATTATATAATAATCCTATTTCTAGACCTGTAAATACAAGACAAAGAACAGTAAATGGATTAGCAATATTAAATAATCAAGGTGATAGAATTAATAGATTAGAAAGAAAATTAGAGCAAATAGAAAAACAATACGCTATTTCTACATCAGGTGTTGAATTGAAAGTTGATAATACTGCTAAGAAAATAGATTTAGTAAACGGAGAATACAGACAACAAATGAAAACTATGCGGTCATATATAAAACAACTTGAAGAAAAGATTAAATTAATAGATGTAGTGGGTTCTATAGAAAAAACAAAAACAGTTGAATCGGTAAAGAAATCTGTTGATCAAGAAAATATAACATTAGAAATCACTGACAAGTAAAATTGAAATAATATAAATGTAATAATTTGTATTTATATTATCAATATGAAGTTAGTTATTACCGACGCTCGCAAAGTATCCCAGTTTTCAAGTATTTTGAAAAATCTAAAAAATTTTAGCCTTGATATCGAAATTCATGTAGATGACCAACGATTATATGCACAAGGAATGGATTCAAGTCATTGTTGTTTATTTGAATTAGAATTACTGAGTGATTGGTTCAGTGAATATGAATGTGAGAAAACAGTTACACTGGGTGTTAACTGTGAATTACTTGCAAAAATATTTAATTGTATGAGTGATAACCAAAATATTCAATTAGATCATACAAAAGATACAGATAGTTTATTTATTACATTATCTCCTAAAGAAGGAGAGTCGGGTATAGTAAAAGAATTTAAGTTGCCATTAATGAATATTGAATGTCAGCTTATGGAAATTCCCGATACAGACTACACATCAGATATTCACATGATATCAAATGATTTTACAGCATTAGTTAATCAGTTAAGTATGTTTGGTAATGAAATACAAGTAAGATGTTCTGATGAAATCAGATTTACCGGTAAGGGAGAAGTTGGTTCGATGGATGCAGTTATTAAAGAGGAAGATATCTTATATTATGCCATTGAGGAAGATGAAAAGTTGGATTTGAACTTCTCATCGTCATATATTAATATGATGGTAGTGTTTGGCAAACTTAATAAAAAAGTACAAATTCATATTAGTGATGCTATGCCGATGAAAATACAATATGGTATGGATACATTTATGGATAAAGATGATGATGATGACGAAGACGATAATGATAAAAATTATATTCGGTTCTTCTTGGCTCCAAAGATTGATGATTAATTTGCACGGCTACTAATAGTATCAATATTTCGTAAAACAAGGCCTTTTAAATTAGGTTCTTCCTTCTTACCCTGATATGCTACTTTCATATTTGAAAATATTAATAATTTTTTAATGAACATAACAAAGTTAGGTTTAGATAATTTTAAAATAGATTCAGCAGTTTCATCAAATGATAATATCCTAGGTTTTTCATCTACATTGTATAATTGATTAATATATTGTTCCCCATAAAAGCTTGATAAATATGAATTATTCAAACAAGTCTCATAATGTTCAACCATATAAGCTTTCTTGACATATTCGAGATATGTTTTTTTAAATTTTCCAGTAGCTAATTGTTTTAAAATCTTTAGCGTGCCTTCAACAACATTTCTAATATGTTTGTTTTTTGTAGCAATTTCAATTATTAAGAAAGTTCCATAAGGATTGGTATAATTATCTAATTGCACATTATATATCCATTGTTGTTTTTCTCTTAATTCTTCCATCAAGAGAGAAGTTATTCCACTACCAATAAACTCTTTAAAAAATTCAATATAAAATACATCCATATCTTTCTGATAAATAGGCGCATGAAAAGCAAAAGCTATGTTTGTATTATCAATATTTATGTTTTTTAGAAATTTTACTTCAATACCCGGTTTGAATATATCAGAGTATCTAGGGATAATTTTAACAGGTCTAGCTTTTGTTAACTTTTTTTCCATTAAATTTATTACTTTAGATTTTGAGAAGTTTCCAGAAATAACAAAAATCATATTTCCAGAGCCATAAAATTTATGACACCATTTTTTTAACTGATCAACTGTAAATGTTTTAAGATTTTTTAATTGTAATGGCATATCATCTTGCACAATAAGACCTTCAATCCTAAATAACATACTATTAAGTAGATTATACAATCCCATTTGAGGATGTGCAGCGTGAATCATTAATTCATTTTGGACAGCCTTTATTTCTTTATCCATTCTAGATTTTGTTATTTCAGGGTCAATACTAATGCTCACAATATAATCTACCATATTGTTTGCATATTCTTTTAAACCGTGCATATAGTATTGTATAGTTGTTTGACCTGTACTAGCATTTGTTAAAACACCTTTTTTTTTCCAATAAGCCTGGCACCCAGCTTTTCCACATTTTTTCCAACCTTCGGTTACAACATGTTCCAATAAATGTGATATACCAGCATTTTCTATATTTTCATTGATAAATCCACTACTTATGTAGGATTCAACCATTGTTGTTTTAGCATTAGGGTCATAGTTTAGTATTACCTTAAAATCATTTATATCAATTACTTCGGGTTTAGACATATATATATATTTATTACGGAAAAAATTAAATTTTCATTTCTAAAATACTAGTAATAATAATGTTAAAATATTTCATAGCAATATTTATTTTTTGTTTAGTCCTTTTTTTATATTTACATATTCAATATCATTTGAAAACAAGTGAAGATTTGGAAGTGTATACAATAGAACGGCCATCTAAGGAAACATTAGAAGAGATATGTAATATAAGACAACCTGTAGTATTTGAATTCAATAATGAAAGATTATTAGAAAGTTGTAATTTAGCTACTTTAGATGATAATTATGGTGCATTTGATATTCAACTGAGAGATATTACAAATAAAGATGAGAATGCAGAATTGTATCTTCCTTTCTTACTAAAAGAAGCAATTAATATTTTTAGAGAGGATAAAAATGAAAAATATATAAGCGAAAAAAATCAAGATTTCTTAAATGAAACCGGAGCAGTAAAAAACTTTAATTATAATGATGCATTTTTAAGACCTCCTTTAGTTAGTAAGTGTATTTATGATTTTATGACTGGTTCAATAGGTAGTAAAACACCATTAAGATATAATTTAAATTATAGAAATTTCTATTATGTTACATCTGGTAAAATAAATATTAAATTAATTCCACCACACAGTAGCAAGTATTTATATCCTCTTAAAGATTATGATAATTTTGAATTTAGATCACCTGTAAATGTTTGGGATGTTCAACAAGAATATAAAGCTGATTTTGATAAGGTTAAGGTATTAGATGTAACATTGGAAAAGGGTGAAATAATATACATACCTGCTTATTGGTGGTATAGTATAGAATATGAGAAAATTTCAAGTGTTTGTGCATTTAAATATAGAACATTTATGAATGTTTTAGCAATATCTCCGGATATCGCTCTATCTATGTTACAGGGACAAAATATTAAAAGAGATATAGCAAAAAAAGTAGAAACTAATGAAAAAGATAAAGAAGAATAATATTATATATAACTATGAATCTATTACCTGAAGAGATGCAGATATTAATAACTACCTATTTAGATTTCAAAAAAGAGGACTTATTTATTTGTAGATTAATTAATAAAGACTATAAAGAAATAATAGATAAACCCTTAACTATTTATGGATATCCTGATTTGGATAAATGTTCATTTTTTGCATTTACTATGGATTATCATGAATATATAGAATATATGAGACAACAAAGATTAGAAGCTGAAAGAAATTTCCAGTTGTTTTACAAGCAATCGTTGTTAGACTTTGGATGGATATAAAATTGAAATAAAAAATTAGTCATTAAATGTTCATAAATATAACAATCAAAATGACAACTACTGTTTTCAAGTTAAGAATACCAAGTCGTCAAGAAACTAAGTTTGGGGTAGTAGATGCATACACCTTAAAGGATGTTCCTCCACCGTTAGGGTTTAGTCCTTTAGATCATAAAATGTTTAATCAAGATATCTTTACTTACAACGATAGTAATGTAGAGATACTACATTCTTCTGCAAGATGCATGAAGGTGATACCTGGTGTATTAGTATTAGCCAATACTTCCTCATTTGGGAGATTTAAAGACAAGTTGTTGTATAAATGTATTCCAGATGATAAAAGAATACCTATATTTCTGGTTCCTTATAAAATAAAACAAGGGTTTAATAAAAATGTGAAAAATAAATATGTTGTCTTTGAATTTAATGAATGGATAGATAAACATCCAAGAGGAGTTCTTCGACAAACTATAGGAGATGTTGATAATCTTGAAAACTTTTACGAGTATCAATTATATTGTAAAAGTTTATACGCCTCTATACAAAATATTAATAAAAAAGCAATGAAAAAGTTGAAGGCCACTACTGAGGGTGAATTAACAGAATACATTATTAAAAATAATCATCTTATTGATGTTAGAGAAACAGAAAATATTTATACTATTGACCCACTTCAAAGTAGGGATTTTGATGATGCATTTTCAATACAAAAATCAGGCGATAATCACATAGTTAATATTTATATTTCCAATGTTCCCTTCTGGATGGAAATATTGGATTTGTGGGATTCATTCTCAAATAGAATATCAAGTATTTATTTACCTGACCGAAAAAGACCTATGTTGCCTACTGTTTTGTCAGATGCTTTGTGTAGTTTGACTGAGGGTGACATACGGTTTGCACTTAGATTGTCATTGACAATAAATACAGAATTTGAAATTGTATCACACAAATTTGAAAATTGTGTGATAAAAGTAAAAAAGAATTTAAGATATGACACTGACGAACAAGAGAATAATGTAGATTATAAAAAATTATTAAATGTTATCAAAAAAATGAATAGGAAGAAAAAATATGTTGATTCAATAAATGATAGTCATGATGTGATTGCATATATGATGATTATTTACAATTATTTGACAGCGCAACGGTTTGTTACTGAAGGTGTAGGTATATTTAGAAGTGCACAATTTAAGGAAACATTTGTTCCTCCTCAAAATATGCCAGATGGGGTAAAAAAGTTCTTAAAAAATTGGAATAGCACAGGTGGAAGGTATTCTAAAGATATTGGAAGTCATGATATGTTAGAATTGGATGCATATGTTCATATGACAAGTCCCATAAGGAGACTTGTTGATATGTTAAATATGATGATGATGTTAGAAAAATGCGGATGGACTATGAGTGAAAAGGCTGTAGCATTTTATGATAGATGGACGAGTGATTCGAGCATAGAATATATTAATACAACAATGCGTTCTATACGAAAAGTTCAAAATGATTGTTCGTTGTTAAAGATATGTATGGATGATCCAACTGTTCAAGAAAAAGTATACGATGGTTATATATTTGATAAATTAGTCAGGAATGATGCTCTATATCAATATATGGTATATTTGCCAGAAATCAATATGGTAAATCGTTTTACAAGTCGTTATGACAAAAACAACTTATCAAGTCAAAAGTTTAAAATTTATGTATTTATCGACCAACATTCATTAAAGCGTAAGATAAGAGTTGAAGTACAATAACAAAACAGAACAGTAATAAAAAATTTTTTGTTGTATTTCTATTCCTAATCATACTAGTTTCTATATCTTTGAAATCTTCTTTACTCACATAACTTCCCATTTAATTTAATACCATATATATATTTAAGTTATTTACTTCCATGTTTTTTGTTTCGGCAAGTGATTTTGCAAATAGATTTGCTGACACTTCCACAATGCTTCCCCTTGGTTTTAGAATACTCCATTTGTCCTTTTACAAAATAATGGTCTCCTTCTGCTTTCCTTTTTGCTGCATGTTTCTCCATTTCAGTTTGCTTGATTCTAACACCTCTAGCAGTATTCTTACCATACTTTTTAAAGGTCTTCTTTTTGTTACCCTTCTTGGTAGCGCGCTTTTTGTGTTCGACGTTGTTTGATTTACCCATAGTCAAGATGTGTGTATTAAGAATATATTAATATTCTCAAACGGATTCAATTTTCTAATCAAGCAGTGTATAAAATTGATTTAGATAAATATATACTAATATTAATATATCATGAGTAAAACCAAATTACAGACACCATTTATAAAATGGGTTGGTGGAAAGACACAAATCATTGACAAAATTGTGTCAAAAATACCTACTGAAATGGAAAACTATCACGAATTATTTCTAGGTGGTGGTAGTGTATTGCTAGCTGTATTATCATTACAAAAAGAAGGTAAAATTACAATTAAAGGCGATGTATATGCATATGATTTGAATAAGCAATTAATTCAAGTATATAGACACATTCAAACAAAAAAAGATGCTTTATTCAAGAGTATTGAAAAATATAAGAATAATTATAGTAAATGCCCAGATGCTGAAAAGGGTACAGCAAATAGAAAACCTAAAAATATTACAGAAGCTAAAACATCAAAAGAAAGCTATTATTACTGGATGAGAAAGTTATTTAATAACAAGTTAGGCAATAAAAATGTACAGAACTCTGCACTATTTATTGTGATTAATAAGATATGTTTCAGGGGTGTTTATAGAGAAGGACCCAATGGATTTAATGTTCCGTTTGGTCATCCCAAAAAAACTCCAGAAATAATAACAAAAGAAAAGTTAGATGCTATTAGTGTCTTGATAAAGGATGTAATATTTATTGATGCTAGTTTTGAAGAATCTATACAAAAGGTTAGAGAAAATGATTTTGTTTATTTGGATCCTCCTTACGCTCCAGAAAATGACAAATCATTTGTAGGATATACAAAGGATGGATTTGATATTGATATGCATAAAAAATTATTTAAACTAACCAAAGAATTAACAGATAAACAAGTAAAATTTGCTATGAGTAATGCTAAGGTAGAATTAATTACTGAAAATTTTAAGGAATATAAAATGGAGGAGACTAAAGCAAGAAGAGCGATTAATTCAAAAAATCCAGGAGCATCTACTACAGAGGTGATTATTTACAATTAACTGACAAACATAGTTAGGGTATATTCTAAAATTTTTTGTCTATATGAAAATTGATTTTAATTTAATGAGATAGAATGTTTGTATATTAGTTATTGTATGAGCAAAATGAACACATCGCAAACACAAACACAAACATCTAAAGATGATTCTAATATTAAACTTACTACGGCAGAAGGTAAATGGTCTCCTGACGGTAAAAATTGGACTGGAGCAAAAGGCACAGGGACTGGTGGAGTAACACATTCTGTTTCCACTAATACCAGTGAAACTCGAAGGGGAAAGATGGACTACATTAGGGGGACTGCCCGCACTTTGGCAAACACGATTGGTGATATTATGGATGAAGGAATGAAATATATACAAGATGGTAAAGCTGAAGTAGTATTGTATTTGATAAAACACGCAACAGAAGATAATTTACAGGAATTGATATATCACGATTCTATCCCTCACGGATTTAAAGGATTGGACCAGGACGGACAGAACAATCCATTATGTGATACATACGTGAATCCTAAGCGTCGTGTGGATAATAAGGAATATTCAGAATACGGAATCGGGTTTACTCAGTCATGTCCAGCCGCGAGTGACTTTGTTCGCATTGTAACGCGTTATGAAAAGGAGGATAAGTCAATGGAAACAGTTGATATTACTTTAGACTATCAAAAACAAGTAAAGGAAAATACGGATAAATTCGATGTTGTATCTATTACTGAACAGAAGTTTAAAGAAATCAATGGGTTTGGTACAGGAAGCAATATTCATATGGAAAAGATTCTACCTAACGGCCCATTTGGAGGAGAATTTGACGATGTAGTAAAGGAAGTTGTATCTACATTGGAACATACATATCGTCAAGCATTGATCAAGGGTAAAAAAAAAGAGAAACGACTTACTTTAATTATTGATAAGGATGGAAAACAAGAGAAAAGAGTTATTGAACCAGCGTATTCACCATTTGATGATGAGGAGCATCCCCACAAAATCTATGAGATGGAAATGGAATTGAGAACTAAAAAGAAATGGACCTCAACCGAACCACCAAAATCTAAAGACTATGAGTTAGTATTAAGTCATACCAAAGGTTTTGCAAAAAAATCTCAATTTGTATGGGATTTGAATAAAGAAAAATATATCAGGAGCACGGAGCTACTGGAGCAGAAACAGAAAGATTATCCATATGTATTAGGGACATATACTATGAAAGGTACTAGTGTATATGGCACAAAGGGTACGCGGACACAGGTATCTTGGAATTCAATTCAAGTAGAACGATATGGTAGAGTATTATCACTACCTTATACTGGGGACGATTGTCATCCTATTACATTCTTGAAAGAGACAGGTAGAGAAAATGCTTATACAACATATTATTTGAGTTGTATGGAAAAACTACTTATAAAAATTATCCAAAAGAGTAACAGAAAAGAGGTAACTCTTTCCTTAGGCACGGAATTTAAACGAAAACATCCTAAAATATTTGTTGCTGGGGCAACTTGCCAACAAGCAATTAGAAAAGCGTGTGGAAGTCAATCAAATTTTAACAAAAAATGGAAGAAGGATAATAAATGTGTATATGATACACAATTACTTCTAGAGGAGAACCTAGCAGAAGCACCTATAGCAAAAGCGTCGATCAAACATTGGTTTGCGAATACCAATATGGAATATAACGATAAGATGTGTTATAGGGAAAATTTGGAAGCATTGGTAATGAAAGAGATGCCGTTAGAGAATAAAGAAACTATGGATAAATGGCGTGATAGGCTTCCAAGTTTATTTGACGAATACGGATGCGAAGAATGGGAAGATGATAAATCTGAAAGAGAAAATTTTGAAAAAGTAGTGAATGCATTGAAAAAGAAGAAAGAAGATGCTGTCGCTGAGTTGAAGAAAAAGCAGGAGGAGGCTGCTGAGTTGAAGAAAAAGCAGGAGGAGGATGCTGCGTTGAAGAAAAAGCAAGAGGAAGATGCTGCAGCCGCGTTGATGAAAAAGTGGGAGGAAGATGCTGCGTTGAAGAAAAAGCAGGAGGAAGATGAGGAGAATGACGATGATGGTGATGATGAAGAGGAGAAGGAAGAGGAGAAAGACGAGGAGAATGACGATGATGGTGATGATGAAGAGGAGAAGGAAGAGGAGAAAGACGAGGAGAATCCCGATGATGGTGATGATGAAGAGGAGAAGGAAGAGGAGAAAGACGAGGAGAATCCCGATGATGGTGATGATGAAGAGGAGAAGGAAGAGGAGAAAGACGAGG
>WLWF01002211.1_pt1 | contig 14444 bp, 14 predicted proteins | sample 6718331 | NCBI WGS metagenome assembly WLWF01 (sample SAMN12718692, study PRJNA515312) | sponge metagenome | isolation source: marine sponge | host: Mycale hentscheli | place: New Zealand: South Island, Marlborough, Capsize Point | collected 2003-05-01
CTATTCCATACTATGTGCGATGATTGGATTCTTCCATTTCTCTGAAATCCTAACTTCACTCCTTCCACTCAATTCCTCACTCCTTAAAATATTTCCTCTTCGTTCTTACGGGTGCTCCTCGCTCAAAAACAAATTCTTCCATTTCTCCAAAATTCTCAAAATGCAAAAAATTCTAAAAATGCAAAAAAACAAATTCTTCCATTTCTCCAAAATTCTCAAAATCCAAAAAATTCTCAAAATCAAAAAAACAAATTCTCAAAATCCAAAAAATATAAAAATCTAAAAACAAAACAAAAAAAAATATTGCACGAAATTATAAAAACATTTACTGTCCTATTAAAGGGTTATCTCATCTAATTCAATATCCAAATCATTAATTATAAAATCATCTGTCACATAAAAAATATTCCTATTCTGTGTATTAATAATATAACGCTCATTAAGTTTTCTTAATACATAAGCTAATCGACTATTTAATTCTTCTTTAGTATTACAGGGGCAGTATTCTATTAATTCAATATAACTATTTCCAGCCTCTAATATTTGTTGCACATAAGTGGAATTATTATGACGGTGTTGGAAATGACGTTTAGATAAATCATTACAAGTGGCACCAACATAAAAAAGAGTGGTATTTGGACTGCGTATAGCATAAATCTTTGAATTGGCATAGTTGGGCATAATATCTTTAAAGTTCTCTTTTTATCTCTTTTATTCTTTATTTAGATATTTTTCTTTAAGTTGAAATAAATATATAATTAAATAATAAATGATTAAATTAATTTATTGTGAAGTAAATAACAGACATATACCAGAATTCAAATTTTCTAAACTATTAGTATCTAAAATATTAAAAAAAATAAAACCAAATGAAATATTCAATGGTGTATTATACCAACATAACCTATGTCACCACCGTTTTATATTTAATCCTAAAAATGTGAATGATAGAGATTTATATGTTTATAGATATAATTCTACTATTACTTTTTATTATCAATCTTCTAAATCAAAACCCATTCCTGTTTCACTATCATAATCATCATAAGCCATATCCATATCATCTTTTATTTTCAATTGAAAAAGATTAGAGAATAAAATTTCACAATCCCTACAAATAAAAAAGAACCTATACCTTTTATATTTATATATATAAGTTCTATCAGTTAATTGATAATCGACTAATACCCCACACTTTGTGCAACAGTTAGACATTTTGATATATACTATATAATTAGATAATGTTTAAATCAAAAAGGTTGTAATTGAGAATCCAATTCATCATCTTTAATTTTTTTATCATCTGCTATTTTCAATTGAAAAAAACGATTATACAATAAATCACATTCAAAACAAACATTTTTTACGTGATAGTATTTACAATCATAAAAATAACTTCTATCAAGTAAAGTATAATTTACAATATTATGACAAAACGAACAACCCATTTTACTATTTACTAATATTAAAATTTTGGTAGATTTTTCTTACCTTTATATTTTTGCTTTAATTCAGATTGTTCTTTTAATCTTTTTTTAGATATTTCATCAGCAGTTTTTGGTGTATCTTTACTAATACGTTTTGTTGGTCTATAAGTTGGATAAGATTTTTCAGTTTTATCTGGATTCACATCTTTCCAATCTTCCTTATACCAACGAGTTAAACCTTTTTCAGTTTTTTTACCTTCATAAGCAGAACCTGAACCATGTTTATCCTTATACAATTCTTTATATTTTTTAACTAATGCTCCACTACGATATGCTGAAGGTTTATCATATTGTTTATATACTATACCTTTTGCTTTATCATATAATTTATCATCTTTAGGTTGAGACATTCTACTATTCTTTATCAATATTTTTTTTTTGATACTTGTAATATTTACCACCAACTTTAAATTTATCTATATTACGTTCTTTCCATTCATTAAACTTAACATATTCACAAGATTTACATCTATGATGACCTTCTCTATATTCTTCTAATGGTAAATTAAGATTACACACTCTACATACTTTATGATTCAATTTTCTTTCATGTTTAAGAATAGTTCCACATTCTTTACAAATTATTATATTATCCATTCTATTACTATTAATAAAGAAATTTATATTTCTGTAACTTCCTCAAAACTATTAATTGATTCTAAACTATCTGGTGTTTCTGGTATATTACTTAATCTACGTTTTTGCTTTAATACATTTAATTTAGTTTTATTTTTAGAAATCTTTTTTTCATTCTTCTCAATCTTTTCATTTAATTCTTTCATTTGAATATCTGTAATTTTTTCTTGGTCTCTACAATCAGAGTCAATACAACATACATGACATTTTTTAAGGTTGCTTTTCTTAATACATTGACTTAAACCACCTAATATAGCCACAACAAAAGCACTAATAGCAATTAATTCTACAGACATTTATAATATACATACATATTAAATTCCAGCTTGATTAACTCCCCCTGGAGCAAGATTTATAGTAGGTGGTGCTGGAGCACTTGGTTTATCCACTAAATCTTTTATACCTTCATAAGCACCAGCAATTAAAGAACCTACAGCAAGCACATCACCTACTATTGGCACTGCCGCTTCGGCTAAAGCAGAAGCAGCGGTTTCAGCAATATCAGTTCCACCACTAACTAAACCAGTAGCAATATCACCTGCTTTACCTGCTATATCACTAACAGCATCACCTGCTTTTCCTGCTATATCACTAACAGCATCAGTAGCCCTACCTGAAATATCACTAACAGCATCACCAGCACCACTAATAGTATCACTAATAGCCGCTTTACCACCACTTAAAGCATCATCAATTGCTACTGGTTTAGGTATTGCTTGTTTTAAACTACCTACACTTGTTTCCATATTTGGTAATACACTTACTCTACCTCCTAAATCACCTACTTGACCGCCTAAATAATTTCTGACATTACCAAATGTTTCAGCAGTAATAGCAGGTTTAGCTATACCTTCACCTTCATATAATGGATTATCAAATTGAACTTCTCTTAAAGTTGTAGGTAAATCTAAAGGGTCAGCAATTGGCTCCCTATTCACAGTTAAACCTGCGTCTTGATGCATTGAAACTATTTTACTATCAGAAGCATTATTAACTTCATCTAAATCCATTTGTCTTTCATTTTCACCTAATTCAGGAAATACTGGATTTAATTCATCATGATAAGCATTGGCTTTATTAATTAAATCATCACGTTTTAAATTAATAGTTGTTTCAGGTGAATTACCTAAATCTTCAACAAAAGCACCTGCTTGACCTTTAGCATCTTCTAGTAATCCACCTGCTTTTGCTTTAGTATCTTCAATTAATGAACTTGCTTTTGTTTTAGCATCATCAACAATACCACTTACTTTTTCAGGTAATGCTTGTATTTTTTTATAAAGACCTTTAACTCTATCAAATGTTTCAATACCTTTGGCAAAAGTGGCAGGAATACTACTAAACATTAATTCACTACCAATAGTTTTATTTTGAATATCAGCAATTTTAGATTCATTTAATTCACTTGTATAATTATCAGCTGATGCTTGAATGCTATTCTGTATATCATCTTGTTTTTGCTGGAAATTATCATGACGCATTTTGTCATTATAAATATCACCCATTTTGAATTTGTATATATACTATACTTATATAACATATTAAAATTAAAAAAAACAAAAAAAAATAATTCAATTTACATTTTCATCTGCGGCATCAAGAATAAGATTATCATAATTTTGATACATTTTCAATTCTTCATTATTTAAATAACAAAAGTCATATTTTTTACTTGTTATTTTTTTTGCCATATTAATAAAATCAGGGCTATAACAGCATCCGAACTCCTCATCAATAGCAATCAATTCTTTTTCATTTGCTAATTTATGAAAAATAACATTACCAGCACAATTTCTAATAACTTTTGGTATTTTGCGAAAGGATTGACTTGTAATATATACAGAACAGGAGAAGTGGCGAAACTTCGTAATAAAGTAACTGAGTGCTTCATTGCTTTGTAAATATCCTAAACAATCATCAAATACAATACATATACGCTCCATTTCTTTTTTCTTACCAGTTACAGGGTCATCTTCAGTCAATAATTTCATTTGAGATTTCATAATACTTTCTAATAAAACATCAATTCTCATTAAGTCATTGTGGTCGTCTATCTGTATTACGTTCTCTAATTTTGGTAAGTAATTCATAGCCGTTTTGTCAAACAATTGTGTAGGCGAGCAAAAATAAACGGTATTCCAGTATTCTTGTGAATTATAAAAAGCAGGATTTGCTAATTCATTGGCAATCAAAACCGATTTACCACTTCTAGGAGGACTTATAATAAATTTTGTAAATGGATGACGTGGTAGGTTTTCAGGTAATTTAGCATCTAATGGATTAATTTTTCCTTTAGGGTCTTTAACTTTTAAAATTTTTAATGAATTCATTTTACTATATACTATATACTAATCTTTTTTTTTATGTGTTTCAAATATACCCTTGGGTAATGTTTTTTTTTTCTCTTTTTTTTTAAGATATTTATTGAGTTCTTCTTCACTTAAATTTGCTTTCATCATAGGTTCTTTTTTTGGTAATTCTTTTTTATACATTTTAGTCATTTATATTATACAAACATTTTATTTTTTAAGGGGTGATATGTAATGCGTTAGAGTTGTTTCTATAAATATCACCACTAACGGCATCAACTGGCGGGTTGGAATTACTTCCACCAGTCCCTAATGGAACACTTACGTAAGGAATATTTAATGCTCTGTTTAAACTAGTCTTTGTTAATGTCTGACTTAAACCAACAGTTGACCCATTTGATATATCAATCTTATGGTCTGTATCATTTGTTTTTAGCGATAAGTCAAAATTGTTTTTGCTTGAAACTTCTGTGCTAAAAATCCCACTCGTAAAGTTTTTAACACCGCTGATTGTTTGGGTTGTCGCTTTAGTCATAAATGCTTCTTGTCCGTCTATGCTTATGGTAGGAACACTACCTGAATCTGGTGTTCTTAAGTTAATGTTTGAAAAACCGTCTATATACGTGCTTTCCGCCGAATTACTGAATAGATTCTGTTTACACAGAATATTCATATCCGCAACAATGCTTTGAGTTACGTGTAAACTCTGCTGGACGTTTGAAAAAACGCCTAACACTTTCCATCTAGAACTATCCCAGTCACAATGAAGAAATACACAATCGCCCTTTTTGCGTAGGATAATATCTTGGTCGGTTAATAAATAATTACTACGAATAATTAAATTACCTATTTGATTTGAAGGGTCTTCGGTTTTAATAAAAATACATTTCGTTTGATAATGAATATTTGTTTCATCAATTCCAACCACCAAGTCCGTATTGACTAACCCAGTCAAATCGAACTCCGTAAAATAGTCAGACCAATTAATCGTTCCTCCTGATGCTGTCAAATACTGCGTCGTGCCGTCCAAGTTTAATTGGGGGAATGTGTTGTTGGTTAATGCTCGTTTAGCGGCTAAGTCTCCTGGTAAATCAGTTATTCTATCTTGCGGAACTTGTCCTACCGCCATCGCATCTTGAATATTGACGATAGTGTTAAAGTTACTCATACTCCAAATACTGTTTGAAAATCTGATATTAGTTAATGTTACTGGTGTTATATCATAAAGGTCATCCACTCTTGCGGTAGTATTATCCAGCTGTGTCACTTGCTCTGGCGTCATCCCCCCCGATATAGGCACACCATTCACTTTAAACTCATGCCCTGTGGTTAGATTTACATCACCATCTACTTCTTGGTCTAATGTGTAAAGTTTGCCGTCATTCTTAACAAGTAGAGGATTTAATTGAGAACCTGTTCCTTTTGTATAAACCCCAAATGTTGTATTACTCGCAAGGCTTGTATTATCATTAAAAAATCTCCACCCATATGCCGCCGTGTTAAAACCTCCTGCGTATTGATTTACATTCGTATTGTTAAAATCCAAACCAATAGACGTTGGGTCACTATGGTTTACGGTCAATCGCGACATCGTTGTATTCCCTGTTAAACTGGCATTATCTATTGGGGCTTTTAGATTCAAATCGTCGTGTGTTGGGATACTGACATTATCTATCTTGTATGCTTTACCAGCAGATAGGTTTACATCGCCATCTACCTCTTGGTCTAATGTGTAAAGTTTACCGTCATTCTTCACAAGCAAAGGGTTTAATTGAGAACCTGTTCCTTTTGTATAAACCCCAAATGTTGTATTACTCGCAAGGCTTGTATTATCATTAAAAAACCTCCACCCATACGCCGCCGTGTTAAATGCTCCCGCATACTGATTTACATTCGTATTGTTGAAATCCAAACCGATGGTTGCCGAGTCGCTATGATTGACGGTTAATCTAGTCATCGTTGTATTTCCCGTCAAACTGGCATTATCTATTGGTGCTTTCAACGCCAAATCAGTATGAGTAGGTATAGTTACATCATTTATCTTGTAGGCTTTACCAGCAGTTAAATTTACATCGCCATCAATAGCAACAGTTCCGTCAAGTAATTTTACCAAGGTAGAACCATCGGCTAAATTATTAGAAGCAATTTGTTCCCCCCCTGCTACATCGTATCGTGTGGCTCGAAATGCGTGATTAGTCCCTAAACCTTCAGCAGTCCAATAGATTTTTCTGTCGTTATTAGCCCCTAAAACTATTTTCCCCTCATCGGTTGGTAAAATTACATCACCACCGATTCTCGTATCATTCGTAAAAAACTTTTCCCCAGCGATATTTTGATTACTAAATAGTTTGACTACGTCTGTATCATTTGCTTTAGTCCCAATTGCTGTTGCGTTTGTCGTAATAGACGCTTGTAATCCAGCATCGGCATTTGTTCTGGCTGTTTCCTCGGTTGTAATAGCAGTTTCATTTACATCTATTTGTCCCTGTAAGTTGCTTATGTAATATTGCCGAGCACTTGCCTCAAAGTCAATTCTAACACCAAGTGCAGTATCGGCATCAGTTCTTGCGGTAATTTCGTTGTTTAATGAAAGCGTTAATGCTCGGTCATTTATTTGATTTTGTAGTCCAGTATCGGCGGATTGTCTATCGGTAATTTCTTGTGAAAGGTTTGTGTTTGTAGTGCCGATAAGGGTTGTATTATCTGTAATACGAACGCCAAGTGCTAAATCGTCTGCCGTTCGGGTATTTACCTCGCTGGTTAAGGATGCTTGAGTAGCCCTGCTATTAATATCGCTCTGTAATGTTGCGTCAGCGTTTGTTCGGTCGGTGATTTCTTGGGCGAGTTCTGCTCGGGTTGTTCCTATAAGGTTTGTATTATCAGTAATGCGAACTCCTAACGCCAAATCGTCTGCGATTCGGGTATTTATCTCATTATTGAGTGAAGTTTGACTTGCTCGGGTATTAATATCGGTTTGTAGTGCAGTATCAGCATTTCCCCTATCAATTATCTCTTGAGCGAGATTTGCCGCATCGGTTGAAATAGCATTTGAATTATTCGTAATTCGAGTGCTTAATGCTTCGTCTGCCTGTAATCGTGTGGATGCCTCTGCCAATAATGCCGTTTCTAATGCTCGGGTATTAATATCGGTTTGTAGTGCAGTATCAGCATTTCCCCTATCAATTATCTCTTGAGCGAGATTTGCCGCATCGGTTGAAATAGCATTTGAATTATTGGTGATTCTAGTGCTTAATGCTTCGTCGGCTTGTAAACGTGTGGATGCTTCTGCCAATAATGCCGATTGTAATGCTCTGTTGTTGATATCATTTTGTAGTATAATATCTGCCTGTTCTCGGTCATATATTTCCTGTGTAAGGTTTGCATTTGTTGTTGCTATTTCGATATTAGTCTCATTTATTTCTTCTTCAACCGGTGCTGGGATAAAACTAGAACCTGTATAATCTGACATTTTATTTAATATACTATTACTATATACTATTATTATATATTTAAATTATCAAAAAATCAAAACAAAAAAGAAAATTAATTTTTAAACTTTGTAGCAACACACATAGTCAATTTAATAGGAGAAGTGCATAAAAGTCTTACATAGCGTAATCCTACATTATTACGTTGAAAATTGAACTCCCATTCAGTAGCGGATTTCTTGTAAAAACTACATTCAACACCATCACCAAAAAATTCATTGCTTGTTAAAGAAAATTGCATTATAAGTTTAGGATTATCAAAGCCTGAACCTGGTGCTCCAACCAAAACATAACCGCTAAAACAAACATCATTATTTCTGGTTTCCATAGTTCCCATATCAATAGTTGTTCCAATTACATCACCTGCGGCAAATTCTATCCCTGCTGGGTCAACACCAGCAAGCATTGTCGAAATAGGTAATTGATTAGCATTGATTTCAAGTTTTTGTAAAAGTGCTTTATTCTCTGCTACTAAAGCATTCAATGAAGTAATCAAAGCATCAGCAGTGGTAGAAACAGTATTTAAAGTGCCACCAGCATCAGTTTTCATAATTATTCTATCAGTTCCATCACTTGAACCAAAACAACCAACCCCATCATCACTTGCCTCTAAAGTCAAACTTGTAATATTCACATTTAATTTTCCATCAACATCAGTATTAAGTAATTTAGCATTAGCAACAGTTTGGTCTGTTGAGCCATAAACAGAAAGCCCATCAGTAGCAGGTGTAAGAGTAATTCCTTCAACTACAAGATTACTTTTCAAAACACCATTTACGTCACAAGCCACTGGCTTCAAAAAATCACTTGTCCCATCATTATAATTAGCAAGCATACTATTAATAACATTTACACTACCTTGAACTGTGTCTGGTTGTTCGAGACTAGAATCTTGATTTGAAGCAGTAAATAATGTAGTCAAAACAATTTTTGGAATATTATTAAAAGAAGCATTTTCTACTTTAATTCTAACCCAATATGCCTTAACAAAAAATTGTGTGCGTGTTGTATTACCAAAATCAGCAATTGAATGAACGAAAGTATCAACGAATTCATAATTACTTCCATTTGTAGATTGTTCGCATGTTATAATACAATCTTCTGTAGTAAATAAATTACATACAATATTTAAATAACCATTGACAACTTCATTTTTACCAATGAAAGCATCACCAGACGCTAATAACTGAATAGTATTGTTATTTTTAGATTCCATTTTTATTTTAGTATTTAATATATAACTATATAATATATAATAATATTTTAATATATATATATAGTATATTATAGAAATTATTTTAAAATGAAGCAACTTAAATGTCTTGTAACAGATTACAGCGTTGTCGATAATAATGGCTTAATTGACATTAACTTTCAAGAATCTATTAATATTAAAGCAGAAAGTAGAATTGCTCTTGATAAGATTTCACTTGAAATTCTGCCTAATCCAGAAGGAGTTATTAATTTAACAGCAGACCAAACAATTGATATTACAACTCAACTTCGTGGTGAAAGAAGTGTTGCTCCACGTCAAATTACTTTAGCTGCTGGTAAATATACCTATAATGCTTCTACCAGTCCTCAATACAAAGGTATTCCTGATTTACTATTAACATTAAATAATTTGTGTAATGGTATATTAAATGGCACTCCTCTTCAATCTAATGCTGCTAATTCTAAAGAAACTGATTATGGTTTAAGTTTCAAATGGTTAGGCAAGCATAGTAAAAATAGTTATAAATTAAGCCTACATGTTCTTCAATCTGCTTTTGGTGAAGGTAATAAAGGATTTGCTCCCATTCTTAACAATAACGAAATGACAGATGATAATATGAGTCAATCAAGTCAAGCAAAAACATCTGGTTTTGTAGCGAATAAATTAGGTGCTTTTTATTCTTACACAAATTTACCAATTATCAACGGTTGTTTTAATACTTCTATTAATTGTAAAATACGTGAAGAAAATGGTGTAATTGACCCTGTTGATATTGGTTTATGTCTTAATCCTGGTATTAGAACTACTCCTACTATTTTATATGGTGTTACTGTTCGTAATAACAAAATCTATATATTAAATAATGGGGAACTTGGGGCAGAACTTGATAAAAGTAAAATTGTTAATAAAGACAGTCTTAAATTATGGTTTTATACTGACAGCACCACAGGTAATTTTAGAATAGGACGTCAAGAAGAGGGTACATCACCATTTGAAGAATTATCAGCAGTTGGAGTATTTAATGGATTTGATTTTAATACAAGTTACTGTCATGGTATTTCTGGAACATCTACACATGAAATAATTGATAAATCACATCAATTTCTCAACTGGAGAGCATTTCTACAACCTAACGTTGTTGTTAATGACTATGGTGTAGTGTATAATACAGAACCAGAACAAAATTTAATATATTTATCAAAAGAAAATCTTGAAGCAGGAACTCCAAACAGAATTATTCAATTAGATTTTCACAGTGCTCCTTTACTGATAAACTCTTTAGGTTTCAATACAAATATTATTCAAGGTAATGTTAGTGATACTACTATTTTTGTGAGAAATGCTAATGCTGGTATAGACTTTCAAAATTATTATGATATAGCATTAGATGTATTAAATCTTGATTTATCAACTTATGTTGGTTCTTCTGGAACAAGTGCCTCTACTGATACTAGTCAAGTATATTATAAACAACGTATAAGTGGTAAAAAGAATACTTTAGCCTATTTCATTATACAAAGATTACAACCTGATGAATCAATATTTTTCAGTGAATCAAAACAATTAATCTTTTTAGATATTGAAAATAAAGAACCAATGAGTATTTCTTCACTACAATTTAGATTATACAACGTTGATAGTCAAATCCCTGTTAATTTCAGCACAGCCAGTTTTAATTTATATGTTGATTAATTTATTTTAATTTTATTTAGTTTTTTATTTTAATATCTTTTATAATAATAATATTAGTAATATATATAATACTATAATTTATTAATTAATCATGTCTCTCAAAGTTCAAAAAATCCGCTCCCTTGAGAATGCTGTCTATAAAGATAGTTATAATCGTATGCGTTTCCAAATTAGTGCCGATGATATGAGCACTGATATGAGTGAATCTTATCTTGCTTTTAAACTGTATATTGTTAATGGACTTACTGGTAAGCCATACACAGCAGAAGAAATTCTCAACCTTGATAAATCTAAAGTCATGTTTAGTTTTGGTAGTTCTCTTGGTGAAGCTTACAGCCCTGCTTGTTTAATCAAGACTGCCCGTTTATTTAGTATGATGGGTGAAATGACCCTCCTAGAAGAAGTTAATTACTGTAACGTCATAACTCAAACTCTTAATAATTTTGCCAAAGATTTTGAAAGTTTATCTGCTGAAAGTTTAATGACTATGGCATCTACTGGTTCTCTTATGATGTCATCTGTTGGTGCTGGTGTTGGTTCTTATTTTGGTGCTGAACTTTCTCTTGCCGACCAATCAGTCCAAGTCAATATTAAACTGTCAGAAATTTTTGGTGTGTGCAAGACGAATAATTTTCATTTAAGTATGACTGGTGGTTTAATGGCTGAATTCGAACTTGAAGATACTCACAGTTTAATCCAACAACGTGTTGCTGCTGATTTTATTGCTGTCCCTCCCGCTACTCTTGGAAATTCTATTGGTTTTGTTTCTGATTATTCAACTAACCCTAAATGTATTCGTGCTACAAATCAAAATCTTTATAGTAATTCTGCTAATCAATTAGCAAGTTCTAATGGATTTATTGTTAAACCTGAATTCTTCAAATACAATGCTAATGACTACGTTGAATACTTTATACCTTCTGCCACAGTTGATACTGCCGCTTTAGTTAAAGATAATTATTACCAAATACAAAATCTTAACAATCCTACATTAACTGTTGCTGATTGGGCTGCTATGGGTGCTCCCCCATCTGCTGATGGTCCCGATGTTGATACTGCTAATTTACAAGTAGGAACTATTTATACAGTCAAAGACGCAGGAACATTAACAGTTCCTCAATGGCTTACCGCAGGTGCTTATAAAAATTCTGGCGATGATGTTGTCACCGATGCTTTAGTGGCAGGCAATGGTTATATTGTAACTCAATTAGGAACTTTATCTACTATTCAATGGGCTGGTGTAGGTTTAGTTAAAAGTGCCAATGATGGTATTTCTACTGATGCTATAGTCAATGGTGCATCTTATCAAATTACTGATGTTGGAACTAATACAGATATTCTTCAATGGGCTACAATTGGTTATACTAATCCTGCTGGTGATAATGTAGCAACTGGTAATTTAGTCGCTGGTGCTTATTATCAAATTTCAACATTAGGTTCATTGGCTATTGCTGATTGGAACACTGCTGGATGGGTAGGAACTGTTTTACCTGTTATTGGTGATGTTTTTCTATGTGCTGCTGCTGTCCCTGGTTCTGATGGTGTCTGTCAAACTCTTACTGCTCCCATTAATGGCAATTATTTCGTTGGTGGTGCGGCAGTTGCTGGAACAGATGGTGTTGTTAATACTTTAAATGCTCCTGCTGTAAATGATATTTTTATTGCTATAGCACAACTTGCCACAAGTGACGGTCATTGTTCTACTCTCGCTGTCCCTGATGTTGGTGATGTTTTTACTGCGGTTGCTATTACTGTTGATGGTGGAACTGTTTTTGTTGCTGGTTCTCAATCTGTAGGACAACAATTTAAAGCATTAGCAGCAGGTCCCACAGGTGGTGTGTGTTACCAAGTTGATGCCAATGGTAAAATGATTGAAAAAGCAGGTCAATCTTCAGATATTATTCAATTTAAAAGTTCTCTTGAATGGACTGTTGCACAAATGGCTGAACTTGGAATGGTTAATGCTAAAACTATTAGAGTTATGTTTAAAATTTCTCAACCTAATAAAGTTGATAGATTTTTTCAACATATGACAACTATTGATACAGTTGTAGGACAAGCATTACCTCTTGGTCCCCAACTTAAACTTGATAGTTCATATACTATACCTGATTTTACAGGCACTCATTTACAAAACGCTAAAGTCACATTTAGTCATTTTGAATTAGTATCTGATGGTCTTGATATTAATCTTAATACTACTGCTGGTGGTTGGGAAGCATTTCAAAAAACATCTACAATTGCTATGCCTTTAAGCACTATACAAAATTTACAAAAAGGTGGTCTTTTATCTGCTGGAACAGTAGCCCAAATTAATGCTGGTTCTATTAAACATTTATCCGGAACAAGTTCTATGGTTTGTATAGCTATAGACCAATCTGTTAATGATGATGTTTCTATATACCCTGATATTTATGAAAATGCTGATATACCTTCTCTTCGTCGTCTTTATTCTAATCAAAGTGTTCGCTTACCTAATCAAGGTGGTGTTGCTATTATTGAGAAAGCAGTTTATAATGCTACTACTCAACTTTTTGATGTTGAATTCTCAAATCTTGGTTTAGAAAATAATAATAGTCTTCAAAATTCAGCAATGGTTGTTCCTGGTGGTCCTGGTGCTGTTGTCCCTGGTCTTGGTGTTATTACTCCTTCAACTAGTTTTAATCTTCATATATGGAATGCCAAAACTCCTAATGCTACTCAAGCAGGTAGTGAAATGGTTGTAGGTCAATCTTATATTATTACTAATGTAGGAACAACTACTCAAGCCGAATGGACTGCCGCAGGTAATGATAATATAGCACCTGTTGTAGGTCAATCATTTGTTTGTGTTAAACCACTTGTTGGTGATGGTCTTGTCAATTGGGTTCCTAATAATAGAACTCATAACTCATATAAAAACCCTACTTGGGAAATTACAAAAGCAGAAATTGTATTAATTCAAACTGAAAAAAATAATAGTATGCCTCCAGCAAGTATTTACAGCACTGTAAAAGTTGAAGCAGTAACAATTGAAAATGCTTTAGAATCTTACAATCGCCAGTTTATTATATCTGAACCTAACTGTTATTCAGCAGTGTTATGTGCTCCCCTCCCAGGTGTATCTTTAGTATCTCATTCTAGAAACATTCAACAATACAGATGGTCTGTTAATAACATTGATAATACTAATCGTAATATTACTATTCAATCCAATTCTTCTAAATATCCTTCAAGTCTTCACTTGGATAAATTTTTAGATGTAATGAATAATGATGTCTCGCCAGTAGCAAGTTTAAGTGGTATTAATGGTGTTGCTCGCAGTGCTGAACCACCTGTTGTCTTCCCCCTTAAAATATATTCAGCAAGTGATGCCGAATCTCAATACCTTAACCCTCTTTCTGGATACACTCTTCAGTTCGCTGCTTATGGTGATGCTACTCATGACAAAAATATTGTGCCTGGTCCAGTCTATTTATTCAAATATATGTTTAAAACTCTATGAGGCAGGATTTCATAATCCCGCACGCAAACAATTTTAAATAATTTTAATGTCAATTTTTTTCATAGTTTTTATTTTTATTATATCATATTATATTAAGTAATAGTGTTTTGGCTCTGCACGTAGAAATCAATA
>WLWF01002215.1_pt1 | contig 14437 bp, 30 predicted proteins | sample 6718331 | NCBI WGS metagenome assembly WLWF01 (sample SAMN12718692, study PRJNA515312) | sponge metagenome | isolation source: marine sponge | host: Mycale hentscheli | place: New Zealand: South Island, Marlborough, Capsize Point | collected 2003-05-01
TGGTGCGATGTTCTCCTGCAACTTGCTGGCAGCCTGTTGAATGGCGGTGAGAGAGGTTGAATCGAATATGCGATCCATCTTCTTCTGGCCGGTGTTCTGCGTCTCGAACAGGTTACGCTGCGGAAGGAAGTATTCGTACACATCGGACATCTGGTCGTGCCACATACCCTCGGTATCGAATGCCCGCTTCTCTCTCCGTTTCATATCCTTGACGGAGCCAAGGTACTTGGGCGACTTCATGCGATGCCTCGCACATTGATACCGCTCAAGATGCTAGCGCGTTGCGCTGCTGACGGCATTGATGCCTTGCTAGCCTTGCCTCTACCCATGCCAGACGCCGCAGCCTTCCGACTTCCCGGTGCCCCTGCTAGCAGTGAACGTGTCCCCAGTTGGCCACGTCGCTGCGCCCGCAAGCGTCCCTCTGTTTCCTCGATCTCCTCGTCCAGTGCTTTCTCTTGTCGTGCAGCCAGTGCTGCCTCTCGCGCCTGTGGCTCAGGCTTCTTTGGTCTTAGTGCGCCCATGGATCACCTCTTTAGGTACTTGTACAATTGGTATGGCGTGAGGATAAACGGATTGCGTATTCCTATCGCCTGTTTGATATGCCCCACGCATGTGTTGAGCATGAATAAACTTCTATGATTATCGCGCACCTTGGCCTTGGCCACGATAACGTTTCCCTCCGATGCGCTGAACTCATCAAGCGTCATCAAATCGAGTCCCTCCGATGTCTTGCCATATACAATCCACCGGCCCGCGTCAGCCTTAATCAAATAACAGTGTTGATAGAGCGGATGCAACCAGCGGCACCACCAGTGCTCCCGTGCTGCAGTGAACACCGCGTATACGTTATCCGAATACATTGAACTGAACCTTCGCTGTTCGTGGTGCTCGGTGGATGTGCTGTGTGCTTATCGCCTGACGGCCCTCACCCTCACCTTGTAGTGCGTATTCTAGAGCTTCTACCGGGTGACTGTACTCGTTCTTGTCTGGCTCATCAGTGTACTTGTCGCCCGATACTTGGATGCGACGATACGAGAAGCCGCCCTGTAAGCCTTTGCGTATCATCTTTGCCTTGGGGCTGATCAGAAACCTAGGCTTGCCGTCCATGCACAACTCCTTCATCGGCAGTTCGAGCGCCGCTCTACGCAATGCAGGGTCATTCGTGAGAGTGGGAGTGCAGGGTATCCCTGCAGCACGCATGATCTTGAACGGTGTGTCAGCATTGGCTTGGTTCTTGTTGTCACCGGACGGATCACCCCACCCACGGAACTTGAACTTCGGGTAGTTGGCGTCGATGTACCGCTTCAGTGTTGGTGCAAAGTCCACCGCCCCGCTGTCTGTCATGCAGAACTCATCGAAGCACACCCACCGACCGAGCGCATCACGCTGCACAAAGGCACACGCTGGTGTCCGACCGAAGTCGAAGCCCAGCACAACGGGTGTATCGCTGTTCGGTTCATATTGATCGCCTGTGCAGTGTATCGAGTCGGTATACAAGGGATGTACCGGCTTGCCGCTTGAGACGAAGCCGTACTCGTTTGCCAAGTTAACCTTGATCCAATCATCTGTTTTGCCCTGCAAGCCTCTGCCGTAATAGTCCTCTGGCAGGTTGTGCAGGTTCTCTGCGCTCTCATTCAGATACCACCCGTCACCCTCTCGATACACACCACCCGGTTGCCGGTGAAACATCCAACCCTCTGGCCGGTCTTCCTCCGCTAGCTTGTAGTACCAATGATCCTCATCCGGTGCGTTGCTGTCACCAATCATGCCGTAGTGTGTGGGACGCACACCCTCTTTCATTGAGGGATACCGACCACATCGCAGGTCGAGCATGTCCACCACGCTCTTGCTGTGCTCCTTCGCTTCGTTCAGCCATGCCCAAGTGGTCTGAATGCCTCGGGCTTTCTTGACGTGATCAGGTCTGTCGAACGCGATGAAGATGACCTCGCTGCGTACCGTGGTGCCATCCTCCAACTTGAACTCGATCTTATGGGTGGGCGGTTCCTTGTTGCCTTGCTTGAACTCACCCAAGTCCCCATGCACCTCCAACCAATCCTTGATGGTGGTCGAGAACAACTCGCTGTAGGTGTTACGCGCAGCAATGATCCTGCTCAACCTCACCCCGTGGTTTGGGTGCGCCTTCTGCGTCACCGGTGCCTGCTCGCACATCAACTCAAGGAACTTGAGGATCACTTGAACGGTCTTACCAGAACCCAACGGCCCCATGATGAACGAGTTGCGTGACCGACAATCGGCAAACTCTTCGAGCACCCTCCCCTGCGGTTTCATGACGTACTCAATCGTCGCCATCGAATCGCTTTCTCTGCACCGCAATCACTAGGTCACCACCACCCTCACCCGTAACCTCAGTTGATTTCAGATCAGGGATAAACTTGGCCATCATCTTGAGCGAAAGCGTAGCTGCGGAGTTCATGCGCTGTACTTCAACGGCGCTAAATTCCTGCTCCGGATCAAGCAAATTCCTAATACAATCATGCACATGCGTCTCGTACCCACTAGCCTCAATCTTCTTACGCATCTCGTCTTGGCGTAGTGCTCTGTTCAGTTGTGCCCTAGTCTTCCCCATCTGTATTCCCTCCGAAGATCCGCTCCCACCCGTCTTGGTAGGCGGGGGAGTTTCGGCCGTTCAGCCTTCCCGAGATCCTTGGACGCGATCCCTTACCACCGAATAGCTCGGGCCAGTGTCGTTGCTGGTCAGTCTTTGAAAGACTACCCCTAAGATCTTTTTTCTTCGCCATGTCTCGCCAAATACCAGATTGATTAACGGATAGCAATGGAATTATACCTTGTTTTTTGTTGACACTGGTAAAAATATAGTTTTTACTGGCTTCAACAACAACGGAGAATGATGATGGAAAACGAAACAATCAAAATTACCCACCACCATCACGGTGAAACCACCGTCAGGGTTATGCGGGAAACCGCTAAGGCGATCCTGCTTGCCGGTAATGCCAGCGAGGCATGGTTTCCTAAATCAGCTATCGATGGCGACAACACCGTCGCTGAGTGGTTTTCATTGAGCCTAGAGCATTTTTTCTTGTTCGATGCGCCATACAAAGAGAGCGCCGCGTAAGCGGCCCGGAGGCAGACATGAAACTACGCTACCCACTCGCCCTGCTACTAGTCGTTCTGATCTCTTGCGTGTCCGAGCAGGACTACCAAGACGCGCTCCATGATGAGGCCGTCTATATTCACGGAGTTTGCACTGGCGTCCACGGGGACTACCTTAATCTGCGGCCTTCTTGCTAACAAGCCACACGTTCTCTTTGTCCTGATCCTCCGGCTTCTCTGCTGGCGGGTTGGGATCGTCAATATCGACCAATTCTGAAATGATGATGGTCACCTGACAGTTCTCGGGCAGATCCTCGACTGTGACGCTAGGCATCAAACCTCTCCTCGATAAATCGCTCGCGCGCTGTCAGCGTTGCTAGATCGTTACACGCTTGTTCCAACAGCTTGATGTCTTTTGTTCTGGCGTACTCGGTCAGCAACTGAACCACCCTCCCGCTCAGGAAGTTAAGTTGATTGGCGACGATGTAGGCCGACGGTTCTATCTCCTTCATCATTCCAAGTCTACCTTGTGGATTTCCCCACGCCACTCATATTCACCGGCTTCGTGTCTACCATGAACGCGCACGAATTCAGGCTGCAACAGGAAATTATTTTTGATCGACAGTACTGCAAAGCCAGATGACCAGTTCTTTGGTGAGTCTTCTGCGTAGTCGAATGTCGTTTGATTTGGTTCCGCCATCGTGCCCAACTGAATGCCCAGCCTTGTGCCTGTGTAGTCGCTGAATGGCTTGGCCTCTTGGTGATGAGTGTGTCCCGATACCGTATGTACACCGCTCATCAGCGTGGTTCTGTGTCCGCCAGTGATGCCTGCGCCGATGGGTTTGTGCCGAATCATGATTGGCCGCTCCGCACCCTCGATCCATAGACTGATAGAGAATCTCCACGCAGGGAACTGCTCGCGTAAAGTAAACCCCGGCACCCCTTTGTACTGCGGAAGCGCGTCGGCCAGCTTTATGTCGAACCGAGAATCGTGGTTGCCCATTACCCAGTAGCGTTTTGAACTGGGCGAAGCCTTCTCGATTTCTTCCAGCCGTTGATGGACTGCGTTCAACTCATCCTGCACTGTCGGCCTCTCCTCCCACCCTAGCGGAGCGTGGCGACTAATGCTTGCGCCATCTAACAGATCGCCATTCAGGACAATCACGTCAGGCTGTAGCTGTTTCGCTAGTTCAACGAAGGCCAAGTGTGCTGTGGTTACTGTGTTGATTTCGTAGTGGGCGTCTGAGCCAACAAGGATCGTCATGTCCTTCTCGACCTTCAACGTTTGACGCACTGACGGTCGTGGTGTTTTGTCCCTCGACAGATGAGCGGGCACTGCGATGCTCCGACCAAGCGCCTCTTCTGCTCTGCGCCTCCGGTGGAATACGTTCCTGATTCCCACACCGTACCGAGTCGCCATGCCCTGAGCGCCGATTGATGAGAACTCAGTCGCAAATATTTCGTGATCAGTCGGTAGCTTCGGTCTTGCCATATCCGCCGCGCCTCGCAAAATTATTGCATACGTGCTGAAAAATTTGCCGTTTCAATCCCTGATCTCTCTCTTGCTTTGGTTCGGCATCCCAAACCTGTTTCATCGCAGCGTCCATAGCCTTGACCATGTCAGCAGCCACAGACCTTGGCGACCTCACCCGCACACCCTGCGCTCATGCGCTTTGATCTGTTCTTCCCAATCGGCAATCATTTCGCGGTAGTCAGACACATAGAACTTTACCGAGTCTTTCTTCGTTGCCAGCATGTGCTCGACTGCGTCTTTACCATACCAGTCAATCATCCAGATCGTGTATTGCGCCTCCGCGCTGCCGTGCTTCATGCCAAACCGGTTACAGCCTGGGCACTGAGGGTGCACATTTTGTTCCTCCAGCGCCCATCTGGATGACGAACCCTTGGGTATAAAGTGGCCGCCGTCTAGCTCTTTATAGTGTTGGATCTTGCCACAAGATACGCAAGCCGCGAACCCTGAGTCATCGGCTGCACTGATTCTGGCAAGTTTTTGCAGGGTCTTCAATGCCTTGGCGCGGAGTGTTGCACTCGTTTGTTTCTTCGCCATTACACAATCCGGCGCTGGTTGGCTTGCTTTGTCTGCTCCGCTCGGAACTGTAGATCCAGCGCAGCCATCTGCTTCTTTGCCATCTCTACTCGGAGGTTTGATTCTGCAACTGCTTTGAAGTGTGCTGACCATTCGGGTGTGGCTTGAACTTCGACCTGTGCCTTAGCATGGCTACACCCCGCGTCCATGTGTGTCTTCGTTGATAAAGCCGTGTAAGACTTAAACGCTGTTTCATTATCTATCGCTATTTGTGACCATTCCTCCCACTGCCCCAGCCTTTCACTCAAGCGATTGAGAATGCGATCCATCCTGTTTTCTTCCATTCCTCACTCCCTTTTCTTTAGACATGCCGTGACATTTAGTAGGGTATGGTGGCCCCTACCAATCTTAGTCTGTATTGCTCGCTGTATTTCCACTCGACCTATTTCTGAGCTGGCCCAAACTCTGCCCACCTCCCTGCCCATATATCAACTGGGGGGGAGGGTTTTGCCACCGTTAACGAGTGTTCGCTTTGGCGTTCCTACTAATACGCCCGGATTCAAACAAATTGTCTTTGGTCGTTCTGCTCAACGGGTCAACCACCCGCACGCTTTCGCGCCTCTGCCACCGAAGTGGAGCAAAAAAAAGGGCCGACCCCCCACAACAGGGGAGGAGGAGAGGAAGGGGGCCGACCGCAAATCATACCGTCCAATCTTCCAAGAAGATGTCCGGCCTCAAATCGTGTGGCTTAACCTCTCCATCGGAGACCCGGCAAAGCCTAACAACATGCGGGGATGGTACACCATTTTTCCGCCAGTGCTGTATCTGCTGTGGATATGTGTCCATCGCCCGAGCCAACGCGCTCACACCGCCAGCCTTTACTCGTAACTTCTCAAAAACTTCTTGATTCATTTCATTCTCCTGTTGACCTCCAACAGTACAGTAAAAATATTTTCAATGGAAGAGTTGCGTTATATAAAAGATCCGTGTTTAATAATGCTTCAACAACAGAGGAAACCAATATGTACGACGTACCTGACAGACCGATCTCAGCCGACCCTAACTTCCAACGGATGTGGGGTGACGATGATCACGTTCACCAGATGGACGAACCCGAGGACAACGACACGCAGTTCAACCTTCACTGGTTCGGCATGGATGAGTACCTGTCGTTCGACAGCGGCTTGATCGCTGACACCCGCGACGAGATGGATCGGCTTGTTGACTTGCTTGTCAACGAATGCGATCTCGAAGTGAAGCAACACCCCCACAACGGCGAAGAGTCAGACGTTCAGGGCGGGCTGGAAGATGCCGACGTGCTGAACGGCAACCCAGCCGGACAGTATTTCATCATCGAGCGCCGTCGCGTGATCGGTGTCGTGACGGAGGTGCTGTGATGGGGCGCGTTAAATCAGAAATGTTTGAGGACGATCTTGGCGCAGATGATGAGTTGGTGCCTAAGCGCACCGGCGAAGACATCCAAAAAGAAATAGAGGAATGCGACATCCCACGCGGGACGCAAGAACGACGAGAGTTTATGCACGAAAAGTTGAAGGAGTTGATTACACATGTCAGCAAGTGAAATTTACCACGCGCTTAGTAGGCCGTGGGCTAAAGGAGAAGTGAAAGAACGTAAGGGGCCGGGCGGCAAGATGCTGTCCTACGTTGATGCCCGCCAAGTCCAGAACCGTTTGGATGAAGTTGTCGGTACTGAGAACTGGCAGACACATTTCTCGGAAGTGTGCGGCAACTACTGCTGCACCCTCTCCGTGAAAATAGACGGGGAGTGGATCGCCAAGTCAGACGGTGCCGGTGAGACATCAATCGAGGGAGACAAAGGCGGGTTCAGTGACGCGTTCAAACGCGCCGCTGTGTCCTTCGGTATAGCCCGGTACTTGTACTCAGACTCGGGCATGACACCCGAGCAATTCGACAAGCGCCGTGGCGTTATGGCTGACGTTCAGTCAGAAGATCCAGCCACCGTACCAACCGAAGCCGACAAGCTGTTGGCAAACGAACTCGCACAGGCGGTGCAGAGCGAGAACAACGCAAAGATCCTAGAAATCTGGGCCAGCCTATCGACCGATCAGGAACGAACCATGGCGACGTGGTCGCTGCTTGGTAGCAAGACCCGAAGGTACATCAATAAAACTGTGAAGGAGAACCGGCAATGAAACCTAAACATGGATTCTCGAAGGAGATCTATACAATCGTGAAGGCCCACGGGCCACTCGCCTATAACGGCATCCACTCGCGCCTGCGGGAGCGCAGTGTTCGCATGTCGAAAGACCAAGTGCGAAAAACCCTCAGTAATATGGTGCAGCGAAATCAGCTCGTGCGCTCAGAGCGCAACCCGAAGAAGTTTGTGATTGTGGGGCACGAGGACGTGACTGTCCCTGACCCTATACCAACCTATACCGCTGCGGAGAAAACGCCTGAGATCGAAGAATTACCCCCCTCTCAGGGATTCACACAGCTAGACTCAACAGCAATCACAATGATTGCAGCTATCGCGGCAGGAACAGCCGCACTCACCACCATTATTTTGAGGTTTGTATGACAGAGAAAGTATTCGCGCAGGGTTTGTATGTGAAGCCGCCAAGCGACAAGGCTCCCGACTTCGTGAAGTTTGGACTAAGCATCAAGCGGCAGGAGGTCATGGATTGGCTGCAAGGTCAGTCAGAGGAATGGATCAACCTGCAAATTAAGGAAGCGAAATCAGGAAAATTGTACGCTGAAAAAGATACATGGAAGCCAGACCCGAACCGATCACGACCAGCGCAGCCAGCGCAGTCGAATCCATTCGAGAGTCTGGACGAAGACATACCTTTCTAAATACCATTGTATGGCGGGAAACTTTCCGGGCAGGCGAGCGCCAGCGTCAGCCTCCCCTCGGGGATATGAGAATTAGATGGTGTGCTTGTGCCCGCATTGATTCACACATCAACACCATCAACTGGCGCACTTAACTAAGGAAAGACATGATTGAGAAAGAAGATTTCACACGGCTGTACAAGCCATTCTTCCAGCTTCACCCGTTCAAGAAGCGGGATTGGCCGGACGGGTTGGGCGAGGTTCATTACAAGGCGTTCTGTCGTGACAGCCCTGCGCTAATGCAGGAAGCGATGGGTCTATTGGTCGAGAAGCTAGACCACTTCCCTACACCCAAGGACATACGGGCGCAGATCACCGCACTCAGTACATCAAAGAGTGAGGGCAACGAAGGTAAGACCAACGGCACCAGCATCAGCGAGGAAATCGGGTGTCGCTACCTTGAGCACAAACACGGCGTGGAATACAACGGTAAAGCGGTGAAGTGTCCTGACCCACTCCCGTCGTGGATTAAACAAGAGGTTGACCGGGTTGATGACATGCTTGGCCCGCAGTTCCCCATTAAATCTAAGCTAGGCAACGTAGGCTTTGCCATCGTCCAAAAGGAAAACAGATGAACGACGCACTCAAAGAATTCTTAGCCAACGGTGGTGAGATCCAGCAATTGCCATCCAATGTGCCACGCGACTTGAACGTCTGCCTGAACTGTAAGAACCTGTTTCCCACAGCGGAAATGACGAAGGGTAGCCAGAGGCGATGCAAGAAGTGCCACGAAAGACACACCAGCTTCAAGACGAGCCGGTAGACTTGTTTTACAAAGCGATCAAAGCGCAGGAAAGACTGCAACGTGAGTATCTCGATTACAGGCTAGCCAACGTCAGCGCCCCGTTCAGCGAAGCAACGAAGCGGCAGATCTGGGAGTGGCAACGTCAAGGCAAAACCACCCGGTGGATTGCGGACGAACTGAAGGTAACCCGCTACAAGATTCATCTATTGGTTAAAAGGACATCGTGGCCTGCGCCAACCAACCTAGCCTAAAACAATATCGAGGCGAACCAGACGGCCACGAAGATACCGGCGATCATGGCTGCCACGCAAACCACACTCCCTAGCAGCGGCTTCATATCTGGAAGATCAGCCAGATAGCGAGCATGATAGCTATTGGGATGAGGCCAACAGACACGGCGATCACAATGGCTAGTTGGGTTAGCTCTTTCTTCCTGCGCTTTCTAGCCAACTCCAACCGGCGAACCTCAGCAGCCCTAGCCTTGCGAGCCTCGGCCATGGCAGTCATGGCGTTTTCCCATAGCTGCCCATTACCTGAATAGATGAACGCCTCCCTCACCTGTGCTAACGCCTCGTCAGCTTCCTTCTTTGCTAACTGCGCTTTGACAGCGTCGGCTGCGCTGAGTGTCTTGGTGTTTTGTAGCCTTTGCAGATCGTGCTGACCCTCGGCTAATGCGGATAGGTAGCCACTGATCTGGCTAAGGTCTTGGGTTGCTTGAGCCGTTTTATTGAGAGCAGAGGCGGCCATGTTAAGGCCACTGATGATAGCCCCTAGCTCAAGAACCACGCCTTAGTAAACCCATAACACGGGTTCAGTCTCGCGCATATCGACGTGTAGAAATGCTTTGTGGACGCCAATGCCAGTGAACCCAAGGTAAAACGCCTGCTTAACTAGTTGCCTACGCTCCACTCCGTTAGCCACTGCGATGTCACAAGCAATACCCTGTGCATGGGTGCCAGGCTTTGACTTCTTCGCTTCTAAACTATGTTGGGGAGAGCGGTATCCAGACGTGATGTACAGCGGTCTGCCTACAGCAGAGCGTAGCTCATCGACCCTGCGTATAAACTCCGCATCCATCTCGTTCTCGCCGGTCTCTTGGCAGTCGAAGTCTTCACGCTTGAAGTATAGGTAGTCCATTACTTCTTAACCTTGTTCATTATTCCTATCGCACCCCTCACACCGAATGACGCAGCGATGATTACGGACAACCCGTACTGGTACCACTGAGGCATGGTCGCTAGAACTGCGAAGCCCTCACGAACATACGGTACAGCCGATGGTACGAATGCTAGAACCAATGGGATGGAAAACAGAATGGTGATCCACTCGTCTTTCCAGCTAGTATTACTAGCCCTAGCCATAGCGGTTTCCCAGTCAGCCGCGCTCTTGGATTGGTTGATCATTACCGCAGCCTCGGCCTCAGCCTTCGCTTTAGTCTTGGCAACCTTACCCTCGATCCACGTCCTACCCAGATCGGCAATCGGCCCTATGGCATTGAAGAAGCTCACTTGTCTGCCTTCTCATCCAGCTTGAGCATGATCCGATTGAACATATCCCGCAGTTCACTCATGTCCACCCGGTAGTCATCGCGGCGTACATAGGTCTCGGTCGATCTACGCTCCATGTCGTACAGTTCCCTGCGCGTACCTTGTAGCATGTCCCAAAAGATTTTCATAAAGAAACCCGCCAGTAACATCAGCCCGCCAAGAACTACATCGAAGGCTGTGTTCATGTCCATTAAGTTCTCGCTGTCTTAGCACTTTCCCTAAACGCTTTAGCTGTGGGTGCCCCAGCAGTGCCCGGCTTACGCATTCGCTCGCCAGACCCGCCAGCAATACGCTCACGCTTCTTCATTATGTTGTAGTACAAACCCTTCTTAGGTTTCTTCATGTCCATTTACTCTTGTTAGCCCAGTATGCCGCAGACATCTTGCCCTTGCGGATGTTCCTTGCGTGTCTCGCCTTGAACGATGCACGCCGATTCTTTGCCGATTCAGACTCACTCTTGCTGGGAGGGGAGCCGCTTACACCTTGCTGGCCGTAGCGGATGGTCTTGACCTTATCACCCTCTTTAGCCACAACGACGTGCGACTTGGTTGGATGCTTCGGTGTCCGCTTTGGTTTGTTGTAACCAGAAACACCGATCCTATCAAGCAGACTCTCACTCATTGTTCAGCGCGATCTTGTTCAGGATCTTGTACACCGTGATCGCCCACGGCTTGTCCTGTGGTGCCGTCGTTGTCGCACAGATGACCGACGCTATCGCTATAGCAGCCGTCACTATGTTAAAGGCCAGTATTATGTATTCCATGTCATTCTCCCATTTCTACCCAAGATAAAGTGTCTTCGTCCCATTCATAATCATTTCCGTCCGTTGGGTACGCTACTGGCGGATTCCACAAGCAAGTGTCTTCATCTAATACCCAGCTAGGGTAGGGCTTAGGCTCAATAAAGGCATCGCGCACCGAGTCATATGTGAACCCGCCCCCTGCAAAGTTTTTGCGAATGTTTCCGTTGTAACTCGTCTGAACCCAATTACCGCCTAGAAGGTCAGAACAAAACGAAGCTCCTAATGACTCCTGCTCAACACCGTTATCGTCAAGCAATACATTGTTATGCACGACAATAACCTCAGCAACAATGTTGTTTTCGTCTATCTTTGCAAAGTGCGCCATTGTTGATTCCCTTAAAATGTAATAGTTCCAGAGCCAGTAAACTTGTAAAGAAAACCACCAGACACAGAGGTTTCTGTTGGACTGCCTGACGTTGCCGTCGCTTGAAAATCTGACTTGATATAAACAACACCAGAGCCGCCCGCAGAATAGACGTTGCTCGATCCACCGTTGCCCGCACCGCCACCGCCTGTATTTTGCGCGCCCGCACTGCCATTACTAGAGCCGCCACCGTGACTTGCCGTACCCAGAGCAATTCCTTGCCCACCGCCTACACCGCCGCCAGCAACTAAGTCGCCAGAAACGCTACAGGTAACGCCTGCCCCGCCATTGCCAGAACGGTAGCTTTGAGCCGCGCTGCCGGCACCGCCCATTCCGCCGCCACCGCCACCGCCATTGCGGAAAGCAGCACCGCCATTTTGGCCGAGAGTCCCCAAACCGCCAGAGGGTGTTCCGTTGTAACCATTCCAACCACCAGCGCCACCGCCGCCACCGCCAATAGTTGCTGGTGCCACACCGCCGACTACACCGCCACTTTGAGCGCCGTAACCGCCCGCACCAGACGTTAAGGTAGAAATTAACCCGCCCCCAAAAGAACTATCAGTTGAACCACCGCCGGCACTCCCAGCACCGACAACAACCGTGTACACTTGGGCAGGTACAGTTGTCGCAGATCCAGTCCGGTATGCTCCCGCGCCGCCACCACCCGATCCGCCGTAACTGCTTTCAGCCCGACCACCGGCACCGCCCCCGCCAACTACAGCATATGTCAATTGAGCAATGACATCACCACCGCCCCCAGCACCTACAGCTTTACGCATAGAAAACGCGCTTACGTTAGCACTAAGCATTTAGACCACCATTGCATGGATGCCGGTGGCAGTAGTCCCCGTAGACAGGACTCGCTTCACCGAGCAGATCAGATAGAAGTTATCAGGTACAGCCACAGTCCGAGTCACACCGTCTTTAGTGTGGAACGAGACGTTGCCCGCACCCGTAATGTATAGACCGATAGCAATGTTACCAGTGCCTACGTTGTCTGACCCGTTTGCCGGTGTAACCGGAACCATGTCGTAGACGCTACCGTTTAACTGACCGTCTACACCTCTGAATGGATTACCCATCTTGAACCTCTCTAAATTGTGATTTCTGCAACAGACCCAAGTTGAACTTGGTCACCGTCGCTTTGCGTTATAACCGCGCTAATACCGAGCGGTTGTCCTGACCTGATAAACAGCGTGTCACCCACCGACAGCAGGCTAGATGCGCCGCCGAAGTAATTAGCCTCATTAGCCACCTCACTCGGGTTGCTATCAGTCGTGTATTCCCATGTGACCTTGCCGTCAGCAGAGCCACCAATGGGACGTATATCTTCCTGTGAAAAACTCATAGTCAGTCCTTATTCAAAAATGAAGTTGCCGCCGACTTTCTCTAGCGCGAACCAGAAATAGGTAGAGCCGGTGATTACAATGGCATCGCCAGCAGTGGCTCCGACACCAAGCGTCACGTTACGGTTAGCAGTGTCCACAGTATAGCCAGATGTCAGCAGTGTGCCGTTCTTCGTGACCTTGATGTCAGATGCAGCGTTAGCTAGGAACGTGTAAGGGAACACAGTCTGTCCGCTAGTAGCAGTGATGCTGTTGCTTGGAGGGCTGCCAGCAGTAGAACTAACAGGCGTAGCCACAAGATTCCCTGACGATACAGTGAATGTAAACGAGGGGTGGTTAGCCGCTCCCCCTGTCACCAATCCTGCCTTGGCAATCTCGACAACTTGCTCACCGGCTACGGCAGTCTTGCTAATCAGCAGCTTGTAAATAGCAGAGCCGATAGCGCCTGTCGTTCCGAATGCACTGTTACAGGCAGTAACTAGTAGTTCGCCTGAGAAGTCATTGCTTGTGCCCAGCGAACTGTCCAGAGCGGTAAGCGTAGCCGCCGTCGATGGAGAAAACGCCTTGCTGTAGATCAGCTTGGGTGCAGTGTAGTTCGTCTGGATGAAGCCGCTATCAAACGCCCTCGCCCCTGAGTTGTACATCAGCGGATCTTCGAGAACTAACTTAGCGCCCTGACCTGTAGCGATGAAGTCATAGGTGTTAGCAATGCCAGTAGAAAAAGATACAGGCTGCTTTTGCACCACAAAGTTTGTAATGCTGTCATTCGCTTTAACGTGGGTGTGGTTAGCGAAACCGCTATTCTGCTTGTTGTTACCACCGCAGGTATTCCCCATACCCGATAACCAGTTGATCTCGTAGCTAGACGAACCCTCGAAGAAGAAGCCCGACCGGGCGTTGAACTCAGCGCCATTGGAAATCAGTGACACACCACGGTTGCCTAGCATGTGGTAGCCGTATCGGTTCTCGTCAGATGCGTTAGAGATGTAAGACGAGTAAACATTGAAGTCGCTCTTGTAACCCGCGCCTGAGTAGAACTTCGTTGTTATTTTGTAGACGTGCCCAGCGGTAGCACCAGACGTTAGGGTGATAGTACCGCCAGACGCACCCAAGGTAGTCACGTTATAAGCAACGCCCTGCACCAGCGGAGTGTCTAATGCTGGATTCAGCGTAGAGTTGTATACAGTAATGTCGCCATTCGCTGTAGTTGGGAACGTATAAGCGAAGACGGTCTGACCACCCGTAGCGGTGATCGTATCCGTCACATCACTAGGCGTACCGTTTAGTCTGCCGTAGTTGTTTTCTAGCAGCCATGAAGTGTGGATCTCAAAGTTATGATAGAACCCGTTTTGCGTGTTCTCCTCTGCGTTACACTGTGACACCTTGCACAAGTAGGATCGCTCGAACGCAAAGCCGTCAGTACCACGACCGGCAACCGCATGATCCCCTTTAACCTGCACCCTCTCAAAGTTAGTGCGCTGTCCCGGAGACGTGTTACCTACAGCCTCGACGTTGATACCAGACGTTTTAGCGTTTAGTACCGTTAGGTCAGAGATGTTGTTAAAGATACTGTGGACTAGCTCGATACCCGGCCCTGACGTAGACGCAGCAGCGTCAATGACAGTGCTCTGTCTCCCCGC
>WLWF01002220.1_pt1 | contig 14398 bp, 13 predicted proteins | sample 6718331 | NCBI WGS metagenome assembly WLWF01 (sample SAMN12718692, study PRJNA515312) | sponge metagenome | isolation source: marine sponge | host: Mycale hentscheli | place: New Zealand: South Island, Marlborough, Capsize Point | collected 2003-05-01
ATAAACCTTGTGGTCGAAGCAAAGGAGAAAAGCGTAAAGGCTATCCTAAATGTGTACCTTTAGCAAAAGCTAGATCCATGTCCAAGGGCCAAAAACGTTCTGCTGTAGCGCGTAAGCGTGCAGCAGGGAACACGGGACCTAAACCAAAGAACGTTGCAACATTTGCAAAAAGGAAAAAAAGTGGAACGAAAAAGAGATAAGCAACCACCTAAGACAAAGAAGTACTTTAGATCAACTAAGTCTGGTGCCGGCATGACTAAGGCCGGTGTTGCTAAATATCGTAGGGATAATCCCGGTTCTAAACTTAAAACCGCTGTAACAGGCAAAGTAAAGAAGGGATCAAAGGCAGCTAGTAGACGTAAATCATATTGTGCTCGTAGTGCAGGACAGATGAAGAAGTTTCCAAAAGCAGCAAAAGACCCAAATTCTAGGCTAAGACAAGCTAGAAGAAGATGGAAATGCTAATTAACTATTGCAAAAGGATGGGAAAATGAGTATAAAAAAGGACGAAACCGTATTAGCTAGTAAGATAGCTCCAAATGTCTTACCGATTGAAACAGCAGTTACAGTCACTAATGCGCAAACAGGTATAGAGTATGCTAGTGAAGATGAAGCACAAGCTGACGTGAAAAATCCTGCAACTTCAACAGAAGAAAAAGATATCAAACGCGATGTCGCTATAACGGTGAATAGCCTAGACATATTCGGAGAGGTCATGGAGTAACATGCAGGGATTACAGTCACTAGATCAATTTAAAGATTTTGTATCATCCATTGGTGGTTTAGGCCGCTATGAAGATACATATATTGTGCATGCGGCTGAAGGCGAAACCGTTGTTCCAATGGAGGTTTTAGATAAAAACCCTTTATTGAAAAAACGGTTATTTAAAACAATGGTAGACATGGGTATTGAACCCGGCAGATACATTGTGGGTAACGAACTAAACTCAAAAAATCCTGTCACAGGACAACCAGAGTTTTTTCTCAAGAAAATTGTAGATAGAGTAAAAAAAGCAGCAGCAGATATATCTGGTTATGCGGCACCTATTGTAGGCGCAATGTATGGTGCACCAGCAGGAGCATTAGCTGGTGGTATACTTGGTTCTTTTAAAAGAGAAAATCCCGGTGATCCAACACAAGGTCTAAACATGGCATTACGTGGTGGAGCCGCAGGACTTGCTACTAATTTACTTAGTGGTCAACCATTAATGCAAATGGGTGGTGGCTTTAGAGGTTTAGGCGGTGCGGGAAAAGATGCACCATTTGGAATACAAAGTGTCTATGATAATTTTATGAAAAACAAAGGTGACTTTAAAATTTCAAATGTTTTAGATAAATTTAAAGGAGAAGTAGATCCAATAGATAAAGCAAAAAAAACAAAATTATTAAGTGATTATGATAAGGCAATTGCAGAAGGAAGATATGATGATGCAAAAATAATACAAGATATTTTAGATAAAAATGAAAAAGGTGTATTTGGTAATATGTCTCTTGGACAAATAGCAAGTCTTTATGGACTAGGAACAGCAGGACTTGGTTTCTTATTAGATAAAACATCAGATGATGGTGATATAGGATTACCGGCAGACACAATGCCAGAAGGTAATGTGTTAGAAGGAATAGTAAATCCAGTGTTTAAAAAAGCCGAAGGTGGCGTGATGGATTTACAAGACGGAGGAGAGTCCGTGGGCCCCGGAACAGGGACCAGTGACTCAATTCCTGCAATGCTAAGCGACGGAGAATTTGTCATGACGGCTAAAGCAGTCAGAGGTGCGGGCGGAGGCGACCGTCGCGAGGGCGCAAGAAAAATGTACGAAGCAATGGATAACTTGGAGGCAAGAGCATAATGGCTACATCAACAACGACTACATACCCAGTATTGCCAGACTATGCTAAGCAGCCAACTGCTGACATGGCGGCAACACTACAAGAATTATTAAATAAACAATTAAACGTTCCAGAACAACAAGTAGCAGGATTTAATCAAAGACAAGTAGATGCGATGGCTCGTGCTCAACAAGGTATTGGTGCGTATCAACCTTTCTTAGATGCAGCGCAAGCTTCACAAGCCGCGGCTCTTGGAACAACAGGTGCTGGTGTACAAGCACTAGGACAAATGAATTTTGATCCAAGTAGAGCGCAAGCTTTCATGGATCCATATCAACAATCAGTTACAAATGAAGCATTAAAAGAAATTGATAGACAAGCGGCAATGGCACAAAACCAGTTAGCTGGTAAAGCTGTGCAAGCAGGTGCTTTTGGTGGAAGTAGATTTGGTTTACAACAATCAGAAACAGCACGTAATGCACAAGATTTAAAATCAAGACGTATCTTTGAAGACTTGTCTCGTAACTATCAACAAGCGCAATCAGCGGCGCAAGCAGCAAACACACAACGTATGCAACAAGCGCAACAGTTTGGTAATTTAGGTAAAGCAACAAGTGGCATTGGTGGTATGATGGCTGGACTTGGTGCACAAACACAACAACTTGGTCAATCAGACATTAATCAATTGATGGGTATTGGCGGTATGCAACAACAACTTGCACAAAGAATGTTTGATACACAAACAGCAAATACAGCGGCTATGGAAAATGCACCGTTCCAAAGACTATCAGCAGGGGCAGGTATTCTAGGACAATTATTACCGGGCGGAGCAGGAACACAAGTGGTAGCACCATTTGCACAAACTAATCCATATGCACAAGCAGCGGGACTTTTTGCTACAGGTGCCGGTGGTCTTGGAGCATTGATGGGCTAATGTCAGTACTAGGTAGAAAATTATTTAACAGAGGCGGACAAGTCTCATCACGAGGTGTAGGTATTACATCTGGTTTAGTTCCTGTTAAAGGTTACTTTAATGGTGGGGAAATTGAAAAAGACGCCGAAGCATATTATGAATTATTAAAAGGTGCTACTCCAGAGAGAAAACCATTTAGTAGACTACAAGCGGCTAGTCCTGCTTTATTAGAATTAGGTGGTAAACTATTGTCTGGTAGATCATTTCAAGGTGGATTTGGTGGTGGACTAGATATACTTGGTCAAGCGGCAACAGCATCAGCGCCGGGTTTTGCACAAGCAATAGCAGCTAGACAAGCATATGACGCCGCGGATCCCGAAACAGATTTACGAGCAAAAGCATTAAGCTTAGCAATAGCAAAAGATACAAACAAGACTAAACAAAAACCGGGTGAATCAAAACCAGTATGGTACATGAATCAAGACTTTGATCAAGATAAACCAGAATCATCTGACAACTTAAAATATATAGAAAGTGTAAGACGAGTAGGTACGGATGGTCAATTACGTATAAGAGATAAAAATGGTGATTTTGTATCAGAAGATAACTTTCCTAATTACATGGTAAGTGATCCTATTAAAACACAAGCAAGAAAATCTGGTGATGTATGGCTAATGAATCCAGCTTACGAAGGTAAAGATTCAAACAATATGTATTTAAATTCTAAATTTAAACAAGATGAGTTTGGTAATAAAACTATACTTGATTTAAGACCGGGATCATCGACATACAATGACTATGTGCCAGAAGATCAATTTAAAGAGTATAGGTTTACTGAACCAAAAGAAGCTATAGAATCTGAAGGTGAAAAAATTAGAATAAATAAAATAGAAGATATGGTCCAAGGAGAGTTTGATCGTATTAACAAATCACAAGGAAAACCAACAAGAAAACTTTCTGATGAAGAATTAAATACAATACTACAAAGAGCAGGAACAAAAGAAGGTGATTGGAATAAATTTAGTCAACAGTATGCTGAAACATTTAATGAGTTAGCATCTATTCTTAAAGACTATCAAGATGTTGATCAGCCACAACCAGACATTAGTATTGAGTTTGATGGTGATAAAACAGAGGAAGAACAACAATCTAATGTAAATAAAAAAGTATATAACATAGAAACAAAACCAGACTATATAGACAGACGATTTGGTTTAGATAAATCAGATCCAAATTATGATATAGATCGTAAAAGAGCAGAAAGAGAATATCGTTTAATAGCTCCTATTCCATCAGCGGCACAGGAAGCAATGACATCTGCATTCGATGGGTTTAAAGATTTAAAATTAATAGTTGATAACATTAATGAGGGTGTTCCTTTCTTTGGGGGATTAAAAAGAATTACATCTACACTTGGATTAGATAGAGGTGCAACAGAATTTTTAACAGGCCAAGATGGTACACTAGTATCTTCTACAGCCGCTTTGATTAAAGGTATACCTTCTAATTTTGATGTTCAAAATTTAAAAAACACATTACCAAATATTAATCAAGGTGACTCTGTTAACATTATTCGTGCAAAAAGATTACAACGTATGTACAATGATATAATTAAAAATACATTAGCTTGGCATTCTGGATTAGGTAACAGAATACCAATGGCTATTGAAGTGATGGCTAGAGAAATGATTGGTAATCAAGCTGTTGATGAAGCAATGTCTATTCAATACACTCAACAAAAGTTAAACGATTTAAGAAGTTTACCTAAAGACGAATACATTAAAAAGTATGGTGATCTTTTTGAAGAATCAATGAACATACTTAACATTCCAGACTCTGAGTTATTACCAAAACTTGATGAATCAGAGCAAAGTGAATTAGAAGCTTTTGAAGAAAAATATTTAAAATAATGTCTGACGAAAATAAAATAGATACCAGTTCTCAAAAATTAGAATTGTTTCGTGCTTTAGAGCAAGCAGACAAAGATGGTAATGATAGAGCAAAATTAGATATATATAAACAACTACAAAGTTTATATATTGCTGATGAAGATTATTTTGATAAAGCAGGCGTTGCTGTAGAAGCGACAGGACAAGGTATTAACAAAGGATTAGCACTAACACTAGGACTACCTGCTGATTTAACAAATTTACTTATTGGTCTTGGTGAAACAGGCGTACGTAAAGTATTAGACGCCGCAGGATTTGATATTGATTCTGGATTAAAAGATTCTAAACTTATGAGTAAGAAACCATTTCTTGGTAGTGCTCAAGTAACAGAAATATTTAATGCTTTAGGGATTGAAACAGAATACGATAAAACAAGAGCACTGTCTGCAATAACAGGACGTATCGCAGAAGAGGTGGGTATGTCAGCACCACTTGCAGGTCCACTTGCAAAAGGAGCAGCAAAGCCCATGCAATTTATGGGAAAAGAAGCAGGAGTTGCCGTAGCGGCGGGAACTGGAGCAGCAACAGCTCAACAAATGTTTCCGGGTAGCGGAGGTGCAGAGATAACAGGACAGCTTGTTGGGGGTCTTTCTCCTATAACATTAACAACATTAATGAAGTATGCAGGGGCTAAGACAGGTGCTGTTGAAGCTTTTAATTTATTTTTTAGACCACAATCTAGAGAAAAAGAAATTGCAGGTAATATTTTATATTCACGATTAGGACCAGAAAAGTCAGCGAAACTAATAGAAGATATTAAAGAAGGTAAAACAATAACATTGTTTGGAGAAGAAATAGACGCGAGTAAATTTCCACGAACCTTGGATCAAATTACAGCAGAACCAGAACTTATTATTCTTCGACAACAATTAGAACAAAGTGAAGTTGGAACAAAACTTATTGAAGATATTCAACAAACAAAATTAGCAAGGTTACTAGAATTAGAAAATAACTTTCTTAAAAATATGAAGAAAAAAGATTATGGCATGACTAAAGATTATGGCATTGAATCAACTGTAGGAGCTGTAGAAGCTAGAGTTAATCATATTACAAATTTTTTAGATAAACGATTAAATTTAGCAAAACAAACAGCAGCAGATAAAATACAAGCCATTAATCCTAATATGACACGAGAACAAGCAAGTGCTGTTCTCAGACGTGAAATAGATGAAGCTTTACAAGACGCTTTAAATTTAGAACAAAAAATGTGGAGTAATATAGAAGGCACTATTAATGGTGATATTATATCAACAGGTGCCGCGGCTATTATTAATAATCAATTTAAAACAACAGATCCTAAAAATATTCCTAAAATATTATATGATTTAGCAGGAGATAAAAATTTAATAGAAGCAGGTTTAAAAGAAGGAGCAATAAAAACAGAAAAAATAACAACTCGTTTTGGAGGTAAAAATCAAGTTGAGACTAGACAGGTGCCCGCAGAACCAACAACAGGTGTACTATCAAATAAAGAATCTATTAGTGAAATTCTTAATTTACGTACAAGAGTTCGTGATGAACTAAGAGTAGAAAATTCTAAACCAAATCCAAGTAAAGAAAAAGTACAAAGCTTAGAAGATTTACTTGGTGTAATTGATGAATCTTTTATGGATGCAGGCAGTGCTAAAAACTTAAACGATTTAACACAAGCAATAAGTTATAGTGATTCTTTAACAACAAATTATTATTCTGGAGAGATTGGAAAAATTTTAGGCTATGACTCAACAGGAAAATTTGGAGTGATACCAGATACCACATATAATAAACTTATTCAACAAGGTGAACAAGGCGGTGTTACTACAAAAGATGTAAATAAAATAGTTGGACAAGACTCTGTAGGAATACAAGAAGGATTAAGAGTTAGGTTTGCTAACTTAGCTGACGGTGATGGAAACATATCTAAAAATGTTCGTGAAAAATTTGTTCAAAACAATGAAGAAATATTAAACGAGTTTCCATTATTAAAACAACAATTTTTAGATGCAAACGAGTCAATGAACATTGTTGAACAAGCATTAAAAAATTATAAAGTTGCTCAACGTGATGTTCAAAAATATAGATTAGAAACATTAGCATCAGAGGGTGGTCAAACATTATCTGCAAAAGGTATTGTAACAAATATTTTTAATGCAAAAGATCCTGTTTCAGACATTAACAAGATTATAAAATTATCAGCAAGAGATGAAACAGGAGCAGCTTTAAAAGGTTTACAAAACGAAACAACAGATTTCATGTTGAATAAAATTAAAACAAAAGAAATAACCGTTGGTGGTAAGTCTCAAACTGTTCCAGATGTAAAACAATTAAATAAATTTATTCGCGAAAATGAAGAAGCTTTAATAGCATTATACGGTAATGATGGATTTAAAACAATTCAAGAGTTTCAATCTGTTTTAAAAAGTATTGACAACGCTGTTATGAAAGGTGGTTTAGATAACTTAGAAGTTATTGCAAGAAACAATGTATTTGTATCTTCAGTTGGTCGTATTTTAGGTACAAAAGTTGCGGCAGCAACAGGTGGACCAGCACTTGTCTTTGCAGGTATTGGTGGCCGTGTAGCTAACGCTTTAATATCAAAGAAATCTGCAAAACAAATAAAAGCACTTGTAGGTGAAGCTTTTACTGATGCTGATTTTGCAGCAGAATTATTAAAACCTTATGTAGATAATCAACAAGAAGTTGTATCAAGAGCAGTAAATACTTTTATTGTTAATGCTTTTGGTGAACAAGTAAGAGAAGGAGTAATGCCAGAAATAACTGTTGAATTTCCAAATGCAGATATTGATGAAACAGGAACTATACAACCAAAAGAAGAAGTACCGGTATCTATGAACACTGTAAATCCAGCATCGAGACTTTCTAATGTTAACATGGTACAACCGATCACGGACACCGGACCAATGAACCCGAACACCATGGCAAGAGGCCAACAACTATTTGGTGGACCGGGTGAAATAACATTCGCCGCACAAGGAGGTATCATGAACGCACGTAAACCAATACAGAGGGTAGCGTAATGTCAGCTAGAGAAGCATATATTGCAGGAAGATCTGGTGGATCAAGACCCTCAAGAGGTAGTGGGAGTAGTAGTGGACCCGGCTCAAGTACTCAAAGAGCAAGGGTTGATGAAGTAAGACAACAACAAGCTTACGATGCAGGTCAACAAGAAAGACAACGTGAACAAACTATAAGAAATGAAGGTATTGCTGGATTACCACAAGATGAAAGAGAACAAGCTAGAACAATAGCTGAAAATGTTGCAAAGCAAGGACAGTTTAAAGATCCATACGACGTATTAACTAGAGAAGAAGAAATAGCGGTTGGATTTCCGCAGACAGGAATAGAAAAATTAATGCAAACAACTGGAATAAAAGTTCCAAATCTTAGTTTGCAAGGATTAGGTATAGGAGCAAAAACATTTGGAACTTTACTTGATTCTGTTTTTAAACCAAAGGCTTCAACATTTAAAGGTCAAAATAATTTATCTATAATTAAAAATTTAGTTAAACCAGAAAATTTACTTGATTACTATAATACTTATAAAGATGTTATAACTGAAGCTGGTTTTGATACTGATTTTGATTTTATACAAGCTATTGGAAGAGCACCAGAATTAGGTGTGCAAGGAACAGAATCACAAAGACGCGCAGATCCTGCATCGTATTATGATAAAGATTTATTTGTGGATTCTGGCGAACAAGATGAAATGCTAAAAGACTATCCAGAGTTTTTAGAAAAAATGGGTTTAAAACCAATGTCTTCTAGATTTGCAAATACAACAGGTAATTTAGTGGATATAGCTAATATACCAGTAACACCAGAAATGCAGGGAAATAATCCAGAATTTGCAAAAAGAATATTTGAAGCTCGTATGGAACTTGATCGTATGGGTAGAGATAGTTCTGGTAATCCACAAGGTATCATGACAGCATCCTCAGCTCCACCTGTTGCTGGTATACCAGATTCTGGAGGTGTCGTTACTCCTAGACCCGGACCAATACCACCAGAAAACCCTATTTTAAATCCAGTTATGTCACAAAGAGATCCTTTTAATCTTGCACAATTCTACGCAAGTTTACCTCAATATACACAACAAGGTGTTATGAATCCTAGTCTTATGCAGTATTACAGAAACTTAGGATTGTTTCCGAGAGCATAATGGCTGAGTGGGAAAAAGAAATAGCTGAACTTAAAACGGATGTAAAATACATTCGTGAAGATATAGGTATTATGCAAAAGCAAGTGCGCGATCTTAACAAACACACGAACATGGGACTTGGGGGGATAAGAGTTTTATTATTGGTAGGTGCTGTCGTAGGCGGAATCTGGACAATTATGAAAATCATGGGCGGTATAAAGTAATGAGAATACTTTTTATTGTCTTAACTTTTATTTTAGTTGTAAGCGCAATAACTAGCGCAAAAGGTGCAGATACAAATACTGTATCTAGTACCGTAGTAACTAATAATACACCACCTACAGCCAATGCACCAAGTGTCGTGGTCAACAATTCAGACATCTGTAAGACAGCGGCGTCAACTGCCGTACAAACACAAATACTAGGTTTAGCGACCGGTGTAACCATCACGGATGAAAACTGTGAAAGGATAAAACTGTCACGGTCATTATATTCGATGGGTATGAAAGTTGCCGCGGTGTCAACATTATGTGCTGATTACCGTATTTTTGATAGTATGTGGATGGCAGGAACGTATTGTCCATACATGGGAGCTATTGGTATAGAAGCAAAAGAAGGTTGGGAACAAAACCCGGACCTCGTGCCAAAAGGAAGTAGAGTATTTGGTAAGATAGAGTTAACACAAGAAGATGTAAAGGAAATAAATAATGACCAATTTACAAAGTTTGTTATTGCGGCTATGGCTATGTATACCGGCGTTACTGTTCTCGGTATTCCTTTCATTTTCTAGTCAAGCGGTAGACTGTTCTACAGATACAGTTGGACTATGTACTCCTACTATTGAAGATATCATAGACGAAACCATTACAGAAACCATTGAGTATGAAGCTGATGGCTATACGGTAACAACAACAACTGAAACGACGACAACAACGACGACTGTCGCTAATGAAGACAGTGGTGATATTCTTGACGGCGACAATGGCTATGTTGGCTCAAGTCAAGAAGGTGACATGGATTCGGATTGGGGCGGTCAAGGCCCTGCTAGTATGCCATCTGGCACAGGATGTGGACAGTTAGGCACGGACAAATGTGCTTCTATAACAGGTAGTGGTAGTAGTACCTCCACCATGGGTGTTGACGGTATGGGTACAACCTTTATTAACACCGTGGACATATCTGATCTAGATATTAATTACGGTGGTAAAACTAACTATACAATTAAGGTAGACAAACAAGATGCGGAGGATCGTATCTACATGCATATTACCGGTAAGAATGGTAATACATCTGTCTTTAGCGGTACAGACATACTATCAGAATCTGGTGTAGCTAGTGGTTTTCAAGAGTATGCTGGTGGTTTTGATTTTAGTGGTAAAATTACAACACTTATTATTGAAATTGGTGGCCGTGATATAAACTTGGCTATCGGACCACTCTTTGATGATGTGACGGTAAACGTATTATACAACACAATCAATACCATCGTACAGCAATCTATAACGAGCGTAGAGATGTGGGTAGCCTACGGCGGTAGTACGGAGACAGAGGTTATAGATATTGTTGAGAATATATTTGAACACAATGATATTATAGAAGCACCAGACGGTGATATGTATTTTGAGCCAGAGTTTGAAGAATCAGATATGGATGTATCATACGAAACTGTTGAGATAGAAATGGATTTTGAAATGGACTTCGAGATGGACTTTGAAATGGATATGCCAGATATGGAGATTGATATGCCAGAAATGGAGATGGCAAGTGTTGAAATGGAGATGGAGATGGAAATGGAGATGGACTTCGATATGGAGTTACCAGAACCCGATATGGAAATGCCAGAGATAGAAATGGACATGGATACGGAGATGCCGGAAACTGATATGAATATGTCAGAGCCAGAGATGGAACCAGAGATGGAGGTAGAACCAGAACCGACCACGGAACCCGAACCAGAAATGGAGGAACCAGTAAATGAACCAGAACCAGAAACCGAAGCTGAGCCAGAACCTGCTGATGAGCCTAGTGAAGAACCTGCTAATGAGCCTAAAGAAGAAATGGAAGAAGAACCAGAACCGGAAAAGGGCGCACCAGAGGCTGATGCAGATGAAGATCAACCAGAAGATATGGAAGAATCAGAGGATGAGAGTGAAGCCGAAGAGAAACCTGTAAAGAAACCAGAGTCTAAAAAAGAAAAAGCGGCGAAAAAAATAGTGAAAAAGATGGGGGATAAAGGTAGATATGATTCACAAAATCAATTAAAAACACTTATTGTGATGCAAGTGTTGGGTAATACCAAGACCTTTTTTGACTCACAACAACAACTAAACGACAGAGCAGGCTTCTTTACAGATGAGAGTTTGCCCGATACAGTTATATCTGATAATAATATAGCAGGTTATTTCTTGTTCGCAGGGAGTGAAGGGCTAATGAACGAAATGGTGATGCAACAATGGCAGAAGTAGAAGTAGGCGGAATAAAATTTCGCGGTGGTAAAATATTTGTAATCTTAACAGCGCTAACTACAGCAGGTGGTGCTTTATGGGGTGGCTTTGAATTTTACAAAGACTACCTAAACATGAAAGATCAAATACAAGAATACGTTGCGCCGGACTTATCTGGCTTTGATAAAGATATCGCGCTCACAAAAAAAGAAATGGAAAGTAAGACTGATCTAATACAGACAGAAGTAAACATGATTATACAAGAGATGGAAATGATTATGTCGGAAATAAGACTAGTGAGTGATGTGGCAAACGAATTGAAAAATGACCTTCGGCAAGATGTAAGACGTGTTGAGAAGATTGTTAATGATGTAGAACAACAAGTAAAAGAAGACTCTAGAGATAATGCTAAAGATCTGAAAGTTACTATTGATACTGTTGAAGATGACATGAAAAAATTAGAAGATAGACTCAAGCAAGCACAAAAAGAACTAGAAGAAAAGATGGATAAAAGAATTAAACTAGCATTAGAAAATCCTTTAGGAGCGATGTAGTGAAGATATCAGATAACACAGCGATTAGTATGCCTATGAGAAACCTTATTGGGTTGATCGCGGCTATAGGGATTGGTATATTTGCCTACAGTGATTTAACGCAAAGGTTGACCCAACTTGAAACTGCAAGACAATTAATGGAAGCTGATTTGTTAAAAAAAGCTGAACAAACGCCTGTAAATCAAGAATTGTACATGCTCATAGAATTTATTGCTGAGCAAAATGAAGTCATGGAAAAAGAAGTACAGTCTATTGAAAGTAATAATATAAACATTGACTTTCTAAAAAGTCAATTAGAAAAAATGCAAAGTGATGTAGAAAACTTAAAAGATAAAGTGAGGCAAAATGGATCCAATTATTAGTGTTGTGTTTAGTTTATGCATGTTTGTCAATGAGTCACTCGACGGTCATATGATGACAGACGGGCTATCAAAATGTTTGAAAGCAAAGCGTGAAGCTGAGCGTAACTTAGCAGTCGGCAGAGAAAATGTTATTCGTTATGAGTGTGGACAAGTCAAAGCAGAGCTTAGACCAGACGCAGAAGGTAACTTAAAAATATATAAAATAATAGAAGATAAGTATTAATGGAACCAGTAACAATAGCGTACATATTTCTTGGTGCCCTTTGGGTAGCAGGCGCTATAACGTATTTATAGATTATGGCAACTGCAACTACCGCTCCTACTGGAATACTATCAAACATAGATTTAAAAAATTTTGATCTGAATGATTTAACAAAAATTGCAAAGCTTATTGGTAAAAGAACTGCTTTAGGATCAATTTTTGTTCCTACAACGATGGGTGATGCTACATTAGATAATTATACTCCAGAACAATTAGCAGCAATGATAAACGTTCCCGGAGTAAAAACTGGTGACACATTAGATCCCGCAGAAGTGGATAGAAAAAGAGAAGAAAGACAAAAAGCATTAGAGGAAGCAAAAAGAAACAGAGCAGCAGGAAGATATTCTGAAGAGGTTAAAAAAGCCGCAGAGAGAGGTGAGTATGGTGATGTAAGTCAAATGATTAAAACACCAGCGGGTGATGTGTACGCACCAAGTGAAGAAGAAATAGAGAGATTGAGAAAAGAAATGGAAGAATATTTAAAAGGAACCGGAACTCCTTTACCTAGTCCGGAAAAATTTACAGGAAACGTAACTACTATTCCTAATATAGATGAGTTAATAGGTGGACCTCTTATAACTCCTATTCCAGAAAAAATAGATACAAGTTCTGTTACACCTATTCCAGAACAAAAATCATTTGATGATTACATTTTAACAATGTCAAGAGAGACTAATTTTAAAGAAGATGCAAAAAAATTTATAGAAGAAAATTATGAAACAATGTCAGATAAAGACATGTACGAGACAATGCTCAAAGATTCAGAAAAATATTTTAACAAAGTACCATTAAGCTCTAGAGGAGTGACAGATTATAGAACAGTGAGTATGGGGTTAAAAAGAGATCAAACAAATATTTCTGATTTACGTTACGGTGCAACCAGAAATTATGAAAGCACTGTCGAAGAATTTAATAATATAACTAAAGATTTAGATTTTTCTAAATTATCGCCAACACAAAAATATGATTATTTTAAAACAGCATATGAAAATGCTACAGGTAAAGAAGCTTTTGCTAGCGGAAATAAAAAGAAACCTTTTCGTTCTATACTAAATAAATATAATCAACAAAATCCAGATAATAGAATTTTAACAAAATCAGAAATTCCTACAATAAATTATGATAATAGTTTTTTAGAAGATTATAGAGAAAATTATCAAGATATTTTAGATAAAGAAGCTGGTGTAGGAGATTCTGCTAGAGAGATTGTAAGTGTTAGTCCTTCTTTTCGTTTTTTAAATTTTATAAAAAGAACTAGGCCGGATTTAGAAAACATGTCCTCCGATGTTTTTTTCAAAGAGTATAATCCTTATGATTTAGATAAAGAAGGCTCCGCTCTTTATAATGATTTTCAAGCTTTTAAAGAAACAGATACATTGAGAATGCAATTAGCAAATGAACTAAAACCTTTGTTAAATAAATTATTTCCAAATAAAAAAAATTCAGAAACTTTACAAATTGCGCATGAATTTGAGTCAATAGGATTAAAAAGAGGATATGTAGACAAAAGTCGAGAAGGAACAGGTGGAGATCCCTTAACAATGTATATTGATTTTGGAAAATATAATTCTGGAATGCAAGGAGGAGTGTCGGAAAAAGAATGGAAAGGCCTTGAAGATAAAGCTAGAGAAAGTATAAAACAATATTTAGAAACCGGAGAAGAAAAATATTTTACACAAGCAGCAGAAGGCGCTGTTAGAGGCGCACGCGGATCGCAAGCAGCGCGTGGTAATTTATTTGGAAACGCACCTAGCATTCAAGAAGCAATGGCAGTTGGCGATGTTGGTTTTAGAATGTATCAACAAGACATAGCTAACAAAGCAGCATTTGGCGCTGGAGTTTCACCAATAGCGCAGTTCAGTCAATTAAGTGGGGCGCAACAAGGAGCGTCCGGATTTCAAGGACAAAACATAATGAATACTGGTGTAGGTGCTATGAGTAACAATCAA
>WLWF01002222.1_pt1 | contig 14383 bp, 30 predicted proteins | sample 6718331 | NCBI WGS metagenome assembly WLWF01 (sample SAMN12718692, study PRJNA515312) | sponge metagenome | isolation source: marine sponge | host: Mycale hentscheli | place: New Zealand: South Island, Marlborough, Capsize Point | collected 2003-05-01
GGAGTGAGATTTGTAGAGATTGGTCATGGTGGTTGGGATATGCACCAGAATATTAATGATAATTTAAAGAAACAAACAACTGCTATAGATCAGCCTATTGCTGCTTTGATCCAAGATTTAAAAGACTGTGGATTATTTGAGGATACAATTATATTATTTGGAAGTGAGTTTGGTAGAACTCCCGGCATAAAAGAAGGAGCAACAGGTAGAGATCATAATAATGGTGGATTCTCTATGTGGATGGCAGGAGGTGGTATTAAAGGTGGCATGAGATATGGTTCTACTGATGACTTTGGACATAAAGCAGTAGATAGTATGGACATGCACGATCTACATGCTACTATATTACATCTAATGGGTATCGACCATAGTAAATTAACATATAGATATAGTGGTAGAGATTTTAGATTAACTGATGTATTTGGTAATGTTCAGCATGATATTTTGGTGTAATAATTTAAATAATAAAGGAGAATTATATTATGCAAACTAACAAATACTTAGAAGCACTAAAAGCCGTAGCAGACAAACCGGGGCCAAAAGACCCACGAAGAACTCCTGCACCTAAAAAAGATCAGAAAAAAGGCAGTAAGAAAAACAAGCCTGATAGTGCTAAGGATGATAAAGGTAAGATTACTTTTAGTGCAAAAACTGTTGAGAAATTAAAGAATAAGGTTAGTGAGCATAATAAAAAAGGTAAAGGTAGTAAAGCAACATTAGGGATGTTAAAAGCAGTATATCGAAGAGGTGCAGGTGCTTTTTCTAGTTCACACGCTCCTAAAATGAGTAGAGATGGATGGGCTATGGCAAGAGTTAATGCTTTTTTAACTCTATTAAGAACAGGTAGACCATCAAATTCTGGTTATAAACAAGATAATGATTTACTTCCGAAGGGGCATCCACGAAGTAGTAAATAATTAAAGTTTACTATTGACTGTGGACGATAAAGTAGTATAATGGGTACAGCAGCAACAATAATTGCTTTTGTCTTGGTCTATTTACTACTTTGGATAACGGATTTTAATGATGGAAACTTTGATTAATCCTAAAGATATTACTAATTATAATCGTACAGATGTAGAACTAGAATCATTTTGGATATTCTGTATTCTTGTTGCAGGAAAGAATAGCGACACTACTTCCAGATTAGTTACGAAGTTATTAAAAAATAGAGGAGATAAGACTCCCTTTGAATTTATTCGTAGTCTTAAATTAACAGAATTACGCAATTATTTAGTTGCACATAAGACAGGACAGTACGATAGAATACGCAAGGCTTTATTCTTCTCTGCCAAGTTAGACTTGAGAACTTGCACAAGAGATGACCTTATGGATATTCATGGTATTGGGCCAAAGACTGCGAGATTTTTCTTGTTGCATACTAGAGAATTTTGTGATGAGATTGTGTTAGATACTCACATTCTAAACTGGATGAGGGTGAAGTGTGATATAAAAGATGCTCCTAAAAATACTCCACAGGCTCCAGAGAAGTATGCTAAGTACGCCGGTCTGTGTAAATATCTTATGGAAACACATTATCCCGGCTTGACATTGGCTCAAGCAGACCTTATGATCTGGACAGAAATGAGTGGAAGATTAGATTAGTTCACATAGTTTTTAAAAAAACTCAAGATTCTATTTGACAAAAGACGATACATACAGTATAATACATTAAATGCGTTTTATTTATTCTAGGAGCAGTTATGTCTAAAATTGTTGATTTTACTTCAGAAGTTTTTGCTTTTATCGAAACTACTTATGGTAAAGGTTGTTTAAGAAGTGTTAAGTCTAAAAAAAATCAAGATATTGTTGATAGACTTTTACAAGATTCTCAGTCTAAAGAGTATAGCACAGATAGGACTGCCAATAAAATTATTGCTATGTTAAGACTTAATCCATGAAAAAGAAAAAGTATTCTAAATTAGAAGTAGCAGTAGGTAGGTTTTCTGCAAAAGTTAGAGCATATATATTGATGGAATATAGAACAGCATACAATCATATTTATAGTAATATAAAAATTACTAGAGATGCTAGAAAATTATGCACAGAATATTATTTAGGGGGTAACACAGTTCCTTTTACTGCTGGACAAATTGTTGATTATGCAAGAAGCAAGTATAAAGATGAATGATCCAATATTAGAAACTAAAATAGCAGAAATTGTAAAATTATGTAATGATAAAATTAAACAACAGTTCGACCATGAATCTACATCAGGTTATTATAATGACTATGATGACGGCAGAATTGTAGGACAAGCAGCATTAGCAAGAAGAATATTAAATATTATTAATAAGTTGAGTAGATGACAGAGTTTTTTATATTTGTAGCTATTTTAATAGTGGTTGAAGTAGCTGCACATCATTATTTTCACAGATATGACAGGTAGGTGTAAAATATAAGTATCATCCTATTATTATTTGTCCTTAAAACTACAGGCTTAATTATGATACTTATTACCGTTTGCAGAACTTTATTTTATCAATTTTTATTATTATTTGTAGGAATATCAATCGGATTTATTGTTAACGCAGAATGGGTAGGTTGGAAATATCCTATCATTCAAACCTCAATACGCAACACATTTTTCCCTATTGATTTTGAAGACGAAGGTGTTTTACATTGGCTTTACAATCGAGGTCAATTTAAAATATTGGCGTTCAATGCTTATCCAGTAGACTTTAAAGTTATTGAAGAAGCGATGTGTGCAGAAGAATGGTACTGGTGTAAATATAGTTATACAGATAAGAATGGTGATACAAAAATAAAGATAGACCATACTAGAATTAGATGGAAACCTTGGGAATACTATTATGAAGATGAAGCTAGAACTCCTTGGGATGTAGAAGAAATGAAAAAATATATTAAAGAAGGTTCTTTAAATAGTCGAGAAACAGATAGGGCTTTCAGACTCAGGGACGAGATGTTAGCAATCGAAATGAGTAAGATTAAATTTTAACAAGAAAGAGGAATGTTATGAGGACATTTTTATTTTTAACTGTTGCGTTATGGGGTTCTATCGGATATACTGGTGAGTGGGTAGCAAGCGTACCAGTTGCACCATCACCACCAATGGTGATAACAACTCCTGTTCCTGCTATAACTTATACAGTACCACAACCAACAGTAGTTTACAGTTGGGTTCCGTATTACTATAATGTTCCAGTGGTAACAGAAAGACGTTGCTGGTTTTTAAGAAAGGAAAGACAAATTACTTATCTTCCACAAGTTCAATGGTATTATCAGCCTTTGTATGTAAGATAATGGATATATCAAATATATTAGAAATTGCTTGTGGGATAGTTATTGGTCAAATAATTGTTCGATTAATTATTAAATAGGAGATTTAATATGTCAATGATAGACGTATGTACTTTACTTTTTAAACAAATTGATAAACCTAAAAACTTTGAAATGTGCAAAGCTATCAATGTTTATGACAATAAATATAGAATTAATGTCTATACAAAAATATATGATGAGTTTAGAGATATAGAAAAGAAAAGAATTACACATAGTTATTTTGCAAGAGTTGACAAGGATAAACTTACTATTATAGCATGAGCATTTTTATGTATAGGAAATGGATTAGCATTAAGAATGACCATCCCGAAGATGGTGCAAAACTATATTTTTTTACTAAAGATAAAGAATTGTTTTTAGGTACTTTTCAGTATCAACAATATAGACATGGTAATCCGAACGTATTTCATGGAGCAAATAAACTATTAACTGCTAATGATATTACACATTGGATGTTATACGACCATCTTAAAAGAGATGAGTTGCCCCTGCCTCCAGATTATTATGTTTCTACAACAGATGAAGTAAACATACCAGATGATCAAAGGGCTTTTAATTTTACTTACGTTAACTCAGAGGATTGATAAATGAATAGATTTATTAAAGCATTAGAATCTAAATACCAAGCTAAAGTAGATGAAGCAATAGCTACTATAGACTTATATATGACCAGAGGTGCTGGTGTTGGTGATCACCCAGATGTTTTAGGTGTTATAGATAAGTATTTGTCTATTTTAGATAATAATAATTCTAAACTAGATTTAATCAAGAAAGTATTTCCAAACAATGAAACAGTTAAAAAATCAGAGACAGATGGTAGTTAGTTCCAAAAAAAGAAAAGAAATTAAAAAAGAAGCAATCTATTTAGAACAAAAAGAATCTATAAGAACTTTGTTACAAGAAGTTGGTTATGAAAATATATTTAGATATATGATTGAGGAATTAGATCATATTGACGATATTAGCAATACTCAAAGTGTATATTTATTTGAGATAATTTCTATATTAGAAAAGGCTCTTGAAATTTATCCAAGGCTTAAAAATGTCTGAAGAATATAAACAAATGAGTAAGAAGGATAAGCTACCTTTAAAGTATGCTTGTGTTCAAACAGATATTAAACAACATATATCTCAGGTGCTTGATGGTATGGGTAATTGCCATGAAGTTAGAGGGCATATAGATGATCTATATAAATTAATAGAACATCAAATGCTGCAACAAATGCGGCAAGAAAAACAAATGATTGCGATTAAACACATGGAAGCATGGAAAAGATATGATAAGGATATGCGGGAGTATGATCCTGAGACTAGAAGTTATAAAAAAAATAAACCGGGAGATGCTTACAAAGAATGAATTGGACTAATATAAAACGATGGGCTAAGGATAAAGGCTATAAAGTTGACAGAGAGAAATCTGGTGATGAAGCTAATCCGTATAATTATGAGTGGAAATTATTGGATGATCCTACAAGACATGGTACTACAAATAGCCTGAGTAAAATTGCCATGAATATCTACAATGATATTACAGACAATAAGCATGTAGAACATCAAAAAAGATATGCTCAAGAACAGTTACAGAAAGAAATTGACTATGAACGATCAGCATGGTAAAGATAAACTAATTAAAAAACAATCAATAACAATGACTACTATTTTTGGTAAAGCTATAGAAGCAGTTGTTGCTTATGTTGTATTGTTTTTCTTTAGGCCAGTGTGGGATAGATTAGTAAAGTGGTGGAATAAAAATGACAAAAATTCATAGTGCTAAATTAGTTAATGCCACTCCAGATGCAGAAAAAAATGTAGCATATTGTGCTAGAGTGTCCAACCCAAACAATCAAGATAACAGTAGTATTGCTGGCTTACTTAGTTATTGTATTAAACATAAGCATTGGTCTATCTTTGAGATGGCGTTTATGACTGTTGAGATTAATACTAATAGAGGTATAGCAGCACAGGTATTAAGACATAGAAGTTTCACCTTCCAAGAATTTAGCCAAAGATATGCAGATACAAATGATCTCGGCAATAATATACCATTACCAGATTTGAGATCACAGGATCATAAGAACAGACAAAATAGCATAGACGATCTCGATAAAGATAAACAAGCGACATACAATATGCAAATGAGAGAATTATTTGCTAAATCAAAAGCATTATATGATACTATGTTAGCAGAAGGTGTTGCAAAAGAGTGTGCTAGATTTGTATTACCACTAGCTACTCCTACTAGATTATATATGAGTGGTAGTATTCGCAGCTGGATTCATTATATAGATTTAAGAAGTGCTAATGGTACTCAGAAAGAACATATGGATATTGCTTTAAGTTGTAAAGACATATTTATTAATAATTTCCCAATTATTTCTGAAGCATTAGGCTGGAGTCATGTATAGAAATCAATTCTGGTGCTACTGGGATCGTAAACACAATCAAGATGAATATACATACAAAAATGTATTTATTGATGAAAATTTATTAGAATATATAGAATCATTAGATAATATTAAAACTTTTTTAGATCATGGTTGTGGTCATGGCAGAATTAGTAAAGTTATTTGCGATAAATTTCCAGACATAGATATTACAGTTAATGACATTACGCCTAAAGCTATAGAAAAAACTACAGAATTATTGCATGAAACAAAAAACTTACACAGTGTTCTCGGAGAGATACAATATGTCTCTGGAGAATATGATTGCATTATTTCTCATAGAGTAATTCACTCTTGTCCTGATTATGAAAATACATTCACAGAAATTTACAGGCTTTTAAAAAAACAGGGTAGTTGTTTTATATCGGTTAGATCGTTAGATGGTATACCAAAAGAAAAACATAGACAATCGTTTAATTCAAAAAATAATATTATATTTAAAAAAATTAAAGGTAGATTCACTAAATTTTTTAAAACAGATGAGTTTAAAGAACTTATAACTCATAGCGGATTATCAATCAAAAATTTTGGCACATTTTCAGAGTTGTCTGCCAAGAGTCAAACAGAAAATAAATATCTATATGCAATATGTGAGAAAGTAAAATGATAGAAGTTATAATTACGCCAGAAATATTTGCAGAAGCAAAAGAAAGAAACGATATATATTACGAAAGATTTGGTCATTCTGGAACACATAGAACAAATAAAGAGAGACAAAGAATGACAGGATATTTGGCTGAAGCGTGTATCCATAGCGAATTTCCTGAAATCAAATACAGTGATGACTATTTTGTTGACTTTATTTTAGACTCTAGGACAATAGATTCTAAAGCACAAGGATGTAACACTAAGCCTTTAGGCTTTTATAGTGCTACATTGTACGAGGAACAGAAAAATAGAGATACAGATTATTATATATTTAGTAGAGTAAAAAATGATTTTTCTAAAACTTGGATATGCGGAATCGCTTCTAAACAAAAGTTTTTTAAAATAGCCAAATTAAAACAAGCTGGTACAAAAACTAATAATTTTATCTATGATCAAAGCAGATACGAAGTACAGTATAATCAATTAGGAGATATGTATAAATTCATTAATTGGCACAATGAAACCACAAGCAGAATATAGATATTCTAATAATTTATTAGATATTTCAAATATAAACAAAAAGATATTTTTTCATCAATCAAGTTTTTGCTACAATAAAAAACTAGATTTTATTTTACATAAAAACAAAAAAATATTTATAGGACTAAAACATGAGTTTATCAGCAAAGAATCGAAAATAACAAAAGACGATGTAGTTATGGCAGGTTCTATCGTAATTGATATAAGTGGATATGTTGTATATTTAGACAATCAATCTGGAACTTATAGGTTTGACGAAGATAAATTAAAACATTCTTTAAATTCACTTAATGAACTTATTGATATTAAACATTGTTCTATTTTTTTTGTAGAAAATGATAAATCTAAAAAAGTAGTTAATAATAAATATTTTATAGACAACAGCAAGCCATATGTAAATAACAAATTATATCTAGACTATTTAACAAACAAGGATACATCTATTAGAGATAATTGGATTTTACAAGAAAATAACTTTAATGCTGATAAATATATTGATTTCAACAAAGACCTATTAATGAATAATCATATAAGAACCAATACAGATATGGCTACACTACATTTTTTAAAATTCGGTCAATATGAAGCAGGAAGAATACTTGATTACGCTTAATATTCGGTGTATTCTATTCAGAATGGAGTTAAAGTTTGCTTGACAGGCATCCGATATTATTATATAATCGGAGGTAGGAGACTAATATGCGTTTTGGATTATGCTGTATATCACTAGACTTGCAAGAACTTGAGCAACCACTCAGGTTTCAAACTATGACATTTAAACGATTTAGCCAGCTAGATCGTTCAGAAGCACTGTCTACATTAGGTTCCAGAATACTAAATAACATGGAGGTTACAAATGCTACCATTCTACACTGTGCAGAGCATGACTACTGTTATAGGGTCAGTAGCGATCTTTTTCCTCTTATTACCTATCGCGCTGCTAATATTACTCTCAGCGATCTGCCTCAATACTCTGATATATTACAAGCCATAGATAATATAGCATATACTATACAGCAGCATAATGTTCGCATTAGTTGTCATCCTAGCGAATTTAATGTATTAGCATCTACAAACACAGATGCAGTAGATAGAACTGTAACAGAACTCAATTTTTATAGTAATTTTCTTGACATGATCGGTTGCCCAGCAGATTATAATTCGCCTATGAATTTACACATCAATAATCGACAAGGAAGTAACGATGAGATTACCAAGCGATTTATACAAAATTATAATAGACTTAGTGATAATTGTCGTCACCGTATTGTTATTGAAAACGACGATAAACTTAATTGCTGGTCTGTAAAACAACTTATAGAAGATTTTCATCCTAAAACTAATATCCCAATTACATTTGACTACTTACATCAGAATTGTCACCCAGACACTTGGACTGAACAACAAGCATTAGAAGAGTGCTATATGACATGGGGCGAATATAGACCTCTGTTTCATTACAGTGAGACATGCCGCGATCCAGAAAATACAAACCCCAGAAAACATGCAGATTATGCAGAAAATTCTTTTAGCACATATGGTCTTGATTTTGACTTAGATATGGAACTTAAAATGAAAGATAAAGCTATATCTAAATATTACGAAGGGATGTTAGTTGCATGAGTGGATGGTTAATCATTTTGACCGGATTAATTTATCTATATGTTAGTTTGGAACAAATGTATAAGGGTAATTTTGGTATGGGTATAGCCTATTTGGGATATAGTTTTTCAAATATTGGTTTATATTTATTAGCATCTAAATAGGAGATTATGAAATGAAAGAACCAAAAAAAATACCTCTTGATCCTGAGACTCCTCAAGTAGCAAGTGTAGAAAAAATTCCTATGCCTTCAATCTATCCAGAAGCAATGTCCAATGATGTATATTCTGCAAAACAAGATGATGGTAATGCAGAACAAGCCTTTCTTAACTTTATACAAAAAGCTAAAGAAAGCAAACGAAAATATAACGAAAGATTAGAAAAAGAATCTAAAGATTCAACTTGACAACTGCCGATAGATATGGTATACTGTTAGTATCAGTTTAATTTCACAGGAGAATTGGTTATGCCTAAAGGTAAAAAGACTTGCGAAAAATGTGGACATGAGTGCGGCCCAAGAGCATATATGTGTCCAGAGTGCCAACATCCTTTTATGTTTGCTGTTCAAAGCAAAGAAAAGAAAACCACTCGAATGATTAGGAAGTTCGATTGGAGAGAATTACAAAAAGGAGATAGAATTAAAGCTACCGGAGGCCCATACTCAGTAGTAGACGGCGAATATATTCCTATGGGATGTAGAGGTAAGTTTACTGTGCTGGGTCTTGATAAGAACGGGATTATAGCTTATGGAGTAAAAGAAGGAGGCTTTTGTCATATCTGGATGGGTGAAGACGATATTTCTCCACTAACAAGGGTTCATAGAACTAAACACAGACTTGTTAAATTACAAACAAAAGAAAAAAAAGATAAGAGAAAGAACCAAGTACCTAGCATGGTGTAATTATAGTCATACCATAATCTATCTTTAAAACATTAATATAATGAGCGAATATAGCATAACAGAACTTTCTAATTTTGCAGAGACTATTAGGGACGGTGCTGCTTCAGATTTATCAGGCGGCAAATACGATAATAAAATTATACATACATTTATTACTTTAAATCAAATAATTAATATTATAAAAAAAGAAAGCCTCGGCTTAGATAATGATGGCCTATTTGTAATCAATGAAGGAATATTCGATAGTATTTTTGAACAAGTTAGTTCTATTATATATCAATCTGCTTTGTGTAAAGTAGCCTCACAAGACTTGATACAATGTGCTTGGGACGACGAACAAAATAAAATGGTGTTTTGGGTAGGTTCTAATAGCGAAAAGATTATTGACTCTAACCCTTTTTGATATTATTATAAAGGAAATGTTGGTAAAGTTTTTGTTAGTGACGGCGAAATCTTTAACTTAGGACTTAAAAACAGTCACAAAAAAGGTAGATTAAATGACAAAGCAAGATAGAGTAATGAATTATCTGAGAAGAGGAAGAACGCTCAGTCAAGATAGTGCTTATAGTATGTTTGAAGTAGGTAATCTTCGAGCAACTATTAGTGATATTAAGCCTACTCTACAGTCAGAAGGACTTGCTGTAGTGCGCTCAACTGGTAGATATGGAGAAACCAGATATGGAGCAACAGCAATGAAGAAAAGGAAGTGTAAGAAGTAATTTCAAATAAATTATAGCGGCCCAATAAAGGCTCAAGGGTATATCTTATATATCAAATAGATTTAGATGGTTAGGCTTGCCATCCCGCTATTTTTATAATACCTATTTAATGTTGTTTCACTATGGATAGAATACACCCCGCGACATGGATTTTATGGGGTCTGCTTATGATTAGCATAGCAACCAACTGGGTTCAATCGTCGCAAATAAAAGAACTTGAAAAAGAAATAGCACCCGTTATAATAAAACCGCAGATAAGAACTTTTGAATTAGCACCAAAAGAAAGAGTTATATAAGGGGGCGTACTGGTTTCGACAGGTGAATAGAAGTATAGATCGCATCGACTGGTTGATCTAAAGGCCAGTTTAAAAATAGATCAGATTTTAATTGCCGATACTTCTGTATTAGCACTCGCCGCTTAGGTGAGAGGGGTTGTATAAACCTTTTTACCCAATTATGCTGACTCCGATAATCGGATAGGGATGTTCCACCTAAAGTAAATGGATACAATAAGTGTAATCACTTTGACGCAGGAAAGACTGATAGTTTTGTCTGTAGTATTAATAACAACAGAATAACGATGTAGAAGTTTATGTGGAATTTACACTGGACAGGGGTTCGACTCCCCTCGCCTCCACTTATGAAAATTAAAGTAATCCTAATATCGTTCTTATTGCTTTTAAACGGTATCGAAACAATTCGACATAATCAGATACTCAGGTTTTTAATAGATGGTAGACCTAAGAGTATCATATATTTTCATTCCACATTTATGTTTACTCATATTGAAATTGAAGTAATCGAACCAGAGATAAGAAAAGATTGTGCCGCTTTTCAATCTATTAACATATATTTTTTTTCTGATAACTTTCATTTACATCATACAATTCATTGGAGATATATTAAATTTGTAGAAATATAAGGTGTATATTATAGTGTTGAGAAAATTATAACACTATTGGAGTTACCTATGTTTAAAAAATCTAAAAGGCATTTAGCCGACAACAACATGGGATATTTGGAGCATTTTGTTTTTGCTTCTGGACATGGATTAAATTGTATTAAATCTGGATTTCTTTTAATAATACATGCTTTGATACCGGGCATTTTATCAGAAACAGGTTCTAGAATTACAAATGAATTAAATAAAGTTTTTACAGACCAGAACGAATACCTGTCTCTTAAAACTAGAGTGGAAGCATTTAAAAAGATAGTATACCATTATCAATCGAAGTTAGCAGACAAGAACTAAAGACTTGACTTTGCATTGACGATACTGTATACTATACGGACAGGACTACACAAGGACTCAGGATATTATAATGAACAGCACAGAATATGTTATGGCTATGATCAATGAACTGCGTAACAACAGCGGAACAAATGCCAAACAAGAAATTATCTCTAAGTATTGCAAAGCAGGCAAAGACGAGGATAATGGAGATCAACTTCATGCTAGAAATGTATTAAATCTAGCACATAATGACTATCTTATGTATGGTTTAACAAGTGGTCAAGTTAAGAAGCGATCAGACTTATTCTTCGGAGATTGTGAACCGGGATATGGATTGTGTCAACTGTTTAATGATTTAACGCTTCGTAGATACACAGGGCATGATGCTATTAGAATTGTTAATGCTTATATCAATAAATTTCCTGAACAAGAAGAACTTGTCTATTGTATTTTAGATAAAGACCTGAAGACTAAGGTTGGCGTTAAACTTATTAATAAAGTTATTCCCGACTTTATTCCAGAGTTCAGTGTTGCTCTTGCAGAAAAATATCAACCTAAATTAGTGGAGTGGGAAGATGAGTGGTTTGTATCTCGTAAACTTGATGGGGTTAGATGTTTGGCTATTGTCGATCATTTTGGTAATACTACTTTCTACTCCCGAACGGGCAAAGAATTTACTACCTTGGGTGTTGTTGCCGATGGGATTGCAAGTCTTGGTTTATCTAATGTTGTGTTTGATGGAGAACTCTGTTTAATTGACGAAGATGGCAACGAAGACTTCCAAGGTATTATGAAACAACTTCGTAAGAAAGAACATACTATTGAGAATCCTTCTTATAAAATCTTTGATATGATGACGCAAGACGAGTTTAAGGCAAAGAAAAGTAATGACAATCTTTATCAAAGATATAAAGAACTATTGTTTACTATGGAAGATAACGAATGCCCTTGTCTATCTGTATTAGAAATGGAGATAGTAAATGACGACGAACATTTCCAAAAGTGGGTATCTAAAGCAGATGACGATAATTGGGAAGGTGTTATGCTTCGTAAAAATGTACAATACAAAGGTAAGCGTAGTAAAGATTTGTTAAAAGTAAAGACATTCCACGATGCAGAATATCAGGTGGTAGATACAGAAATGGGAATGTTTCCCTTAACATTAGAGGGTAAAGAATGTGAAGAGGAAATGTTGTCCTGTGTCTACATTAAACACAAAGATAATGTTGTCAGAGTAGGTAGTGGGTTTACTATAGAGCAAAGACAGGACTTTTATAAAAACCCTGATGCTATCTTAGGCAAAATTATAACCGTACAATATTTTGAAGAGACTAAGAATCAGGAGGGAGGTATCAGTCTTAGATTTCCAACATTTAAAGTATTGCATGGTGAAATGAGAAGTGTATAAAATATTTAAATATAATCAATCGGATTACCCTTTTGTAAAACATATATCAAATTTATTTGGTGGTCACAAATTAGAACTATTACATAATAAAGACAAAAAAGAATATAGTTTTTTTGACAAACCCTCAAAAGACTCTGATACTTTATATCATCAAATTTTCTATGATAAGATGAGAAGTGGATGGGAAGATTTTCTTCATACTTATAAGTCTTTCATAAGAGAATTTGTACAAGCAGAAATCCAAGAACCTATTATCTATCAAAAATGGCCTACGTTTAGAGTTCATTTACCAAATAATTTAGCTGTTGGTGCTTGGCATACGGATTCTGAGTTTAATCATCCAGATGGTGAAATAAATTTTTTATTACCTATTACTAGAATGTTTGAAAGTAATACAATTATTACCGAAAGCGAACCGGGACTAAAAGATTTTAAACAAATAGAATTGGAACCGGGAGAAGTCTTTATGTTCAATGGTAATAAATGCACTCATGGTAATTTACCAAATCGCACAGGAAAAACTAGGGTGAGTCTAGATTTTCGCGTTTTAAAAAGATCAGATTATAAAGTTGGTGAGCAAACCTCAATCACTACTGGTACTAAGTTTATATTAGGGGAATACTATGAGTGATACAATTTCAATAGATGAATTTTATAAAAAGAATAGTATCGCTAAAGAATTTGATGAAGAATTTTATTCTAATGAGTACCCAGAAGTAGAAGATTTTTATCAACCATACTGCAAAGATAATGGATTTACTGAAAGACAAAGGTTATATTTTCACTGGGTAAATTATGGTAAAAACCTAGGTTTGGCATTCCAAATCGTCGATGATCTGTTGGATCTGAGGGGATCTCAGGCCAAAATGGGAAAGAAGATTGGGAAGGATGCGGCACTCGGTAAACAAACCTATCCGGCTGTGCTTGGCGAGGCTGCTAGTGAGGAGAGGGCGCACCAGATGGCCGAGGCGGCGATTGATGCATTGAAACCTTTCGGCGAGCAGGCGAAAGCCTTGGAGCTACTTGCAAACTTTGTGGTTAACAGGACTCAGTAACGATGACAAAGATACTACCGACAATTCAGTCGCCAATGCAGCTTCACGAAATGAATCTGGGGGAGTTGAATCAGGTTGCCACTGAGATACGCGAAACATTGTGCAACCTGTTGAGTATGCGGGCGGTGTATTTCGTGTCGAAGCTGGCCGTTGTGGAATTGACTTTAGTTTTGCCCCTGTACTGGATCAGGCTAATGACGACAGCGCTGTCATCGGCGACCGATCTTTCCACTATTCAGCAACCGTCGTCACCGAACTGGCCAATGCATTTATTGACGGCATGAATAGTACTGGCATGTCTGCAACAGGTAAACATTTTCCTGGTCATGGTGGCGTAACGGGGGATTCTCATCTCATGAAACCCATAGATAATCGGACAATTGAGGAATTACAAAATAGTGACCTGATCCCCTATCAGGCCCTTGCCAGCAAACTCGGCGGGGTGATGACAGCCCATGTTCTATTCCCACAAATCAACGATAGCATTCCGACATTTTCTCCGTACTGGATCAAGCAGATTTTGCGCCAGAGGATTGGCTTCGATGGGCTCATATTTAGCGACGATTTATCAATGAAAGGTGCCCACGAT
>WLWF01002230.1_pt1 | contig 14351 bp, 6 predicted proteins | sample 6718331 | NCBI WGS metagenome assembly WLWF01 (sample SAMN12718692, study PRJNA515312) | sponge metagenome | isolation source: marine sponge | host: Mycale hentscheli | place: New Zealand: South Island, Marlborough, Capsize Point | collected 2003-05-01
CAACTCAGAAGCCTTGTGAAAGATCTCGAGGAGCTGCCTGACGTAAGCCAGGTTCGCTCTATCTTCGATGTTCGTCGGCAGGGTGTTGCTGGTGCGATACTGCCAGTCATTCCCAAGTCGGCTGGTCAACTTGACGCTCAATCAATCACTGAAGCGCGTGCTCGCGCTCATGAACATCCATTAATCAGTGGTCAGCTCCTTTCGGCAGATGGATCGACGGCATTATGTATCGTTCGCCTGAACGCGGGCGCCGACCGACCTCCACACCTTGGACGTGCTGTCGACGCCATTGAATCGACGCTTTCCGTCTTTGATGCAGACGACATCAGTGTGCAACTCACGGGCCTTCCGGCATTGCGACACCAAGCGGCTCTTGCACTTAGACATGACATGCTTATTTTCAACTCACTCGGATTGACGCTCGCTTTCATTCTGTCTGCCACGCTCGCTCGCAGTCTTCGTTCAACGGTTGTTGCCTGCATTCCGCCAGCTGTTGGTGCCGTCTGGGCCATGGGAATTCTCGGGCTTTTTGGCGCACCGATTAACATTCTTACCAGCGTCGTACCGTCTCTGGCACTCGTTGTTGGTACATGTGACTCCATTCATTTTATCGAGGACATGCGACGAAGTGTCCGCCGTGGCACGCATCAACTCATTGCTTCGAGTAACGCCATCCGACGAGTTGGTACGGCCTGTGGTCTCACTAGCATTGTCACGGCAGTCGGATTTGCCTCGCTTGCCGCCGCTCGTATTGAGGCAGTCCGAACGTTTGGTATCGCTGCAGCTGCCGGTGCACTTGCAAGTTTTGCAGCCGTCACACTGCTGACACCACTGCTGGCATCGACGCAATTCTGCCAAGGACTTCGACTCGGTCGATCATGGCGACTGGCCAGCCGCATTGCCGGAACACTGACATCCTTTTCGATTCGTCATGCTCGTCCGATTGCCGCTATCGGTTTTGTCGGAACTCTTGTGCTTACCGCAATTGGCATGCAGGTGGATGCAGACAATCGTGTCGTTGACTCGCTTCCGCGACAGGCCAACTCCTCGCAGGCACTTATTGCCGTCGACAAGGAATTCGGGGGCGTCATGGGTATTGACGTTGTCGTTCGCTGGCCAGAGCACGTGAGCTGGCGAAGTGACGAACTGCTGGAAACACTCAATGCGGTTCATGCCATTCTGGACACCGCCGAGGCAACAAGTCGTCCGCTGTCACTCGCGTCGGTCACCAATTCAATGCCACCTCGAGTACGTCGCAGGATCTCAGCTGATACTGTCGACGAAATGGTTGATCCAGACACGAGAATGGCCATCGTTCGTGCTCGCGTCCGTGATGCTGGGTCTCGCCAACTCGAAACCGTCTACGCCGACATTCGTACAGAGCTCGATGCCTTGGCTACAACGCGCGACGGCTGGCAGTTTGACCTTTCGGGCATGTCTGTTATTTCGGCCCGCAACATCCGACAACTGATCACTGATCTCGGCGGGAGCCTGCTTCTGGAAGTAGCCGTCATTGCCATCATTCTTGCGCTCGCCTTTCGATCACCAGTTGCAGGCATCGTGAGCCTGATTCCGAACGTCTTTCCACTGGCTGTCATTGCGGCTGTTCTTGTGCTGACTGGTCGATCGCTCGACCCTGCGACTGTGATTGTGTTTAACGTCTGTCTTGGCCTCGCAGTAGATGACACTGTTCACGTCATGGCGGCACTGGCTAGAAACCGTCGAGAAGGTGTTTCGATTGCCAGTGCGATGCGGCGAGCGATCGTTGAGACGGGAAATCCAGTTGTACTTGGCGGACTTGTTCTTGGTGTTGGCTTTGCAGCCGTAACTGTCAGCAGCGTACCGTCACTTGCAGGTTTTGGACGCCTGGCATGCGCTGCAATTGCTGCTGCAACAGTCGCTGAGCTTATTCTTCTACCTGCTGTCCTCGTCGTAACAGATGATCTTCTTCGCCGCTCTGCCCGTCTCGGCAGAGCGTGGAAGCATGACCCTATTTTTGGTCCGGCACCAACCATTCCTCCTGTTGCCGGTATACCAGCGCCATCTGCGTAAGCAGTTTGAATCTGCTCACTCGTGGAATCTTGTCTGGACGGTTGCCCAAAAGCCGATCTCACAAACTACCAGACGAGCAACCATTCAGATTCTCAGATCGTCAAGTGTCGTGTGCAAAAAGCACCAGATTTCTAGCTACTGAAAAATGACATAAATTCAGAGCTGATAAATAAATACAAGAATTGGTCTCATCATCGAGCGTAGAAAAACAGGGGACTTCTGACCACTCTTTTCTTCGAGACCATGAGGCACACACCATGGCACGCAAAGCTCGACTGTCAACACATCAAAGACACGTCCATCTCCTTCACGAGTCGCTTGAAAATCGCTACTTAATGACAGCCGATCTTTCGAACGGAGATTTCTCAGAAGGGCTCACTGACTGGATTGTGCAGGCAACAGAAACGGCTCACGTTGAAGTCGTTAACGTGGAAGACCCTAGTGTCCTCCTCACGCCCACTGATACTGGTACGGCGGAAATCATACAGCGGGTATCAGTCACCCCAGGAACTGCCTATCGACTTTCTTTCACATTGAATAGTAGCAGCGACAGCTATGCCTATGCAGGTGTGCGAGGCCATGCCGGAAAGTGGTCTGAACTCTCTACAGGAGAGAATACTGTAGGGCGATACTCACTTGAATTTGAAACGAGTTCAGATGTCTCTGAAGTCACAATATTCGCACAGGCATATCGACAACAAACCGCACCTGTCAGTATCGATGACATTCAACTTGCTCTAGCTGCTTCTCCACCAGTTTCACCAGAACCCGAACCGCCTCAAGAAACACCAGTAGAGCCACCACAAGAATCACCGATTGAACCACCACCTGAAACACCTCCTCCCATCGCGAGCGACTCGATATTAACCAACGGTGACTTTGAATCTGCGCTCAGTGGCTGGAGTAATATCAGCTCAGCTGGTGGAAACGCTGAGACAATTCAAGGCGATAACGGCAGCGCACTACGGCTTACGCCAAGTGCGGAAGGAACAGCATCCCTCCTTCAACAGGTAGCAGTTGATCCTGCCACAAGCTACCGATTGTCTTTTTCACTCACGAGTGCTGGTGGCAGCTATGGCTACGCCGGTGTTCGTGGCCATGCCGGAAAATGGTCTGAAATTTCAGTTGGTGACAACGCATCAGGGCGGCAGACACTCGATTTTGTAACGGCTGAAAACGTGTCTGAAGTCACTGTCTTTCTTCAGGCATATCGTCAACAAACAGCACCGGTCGTCATCGACGACATTCGTCTGGAGCCTACCAACGGCACACCGGCACCAGAACCAGTCAATCCACCACCAACAGACACAACTCCGCCAGATATATCGCCGCCAGATGTATCGCCGCCAGATACAACTCCACCGGATGATCTTCCTCCTCGTATTGATGGCAATTTCGTCCGCAATGCCGACTTTTCCCTTGGAGACCTCTCTGGCTGGCAGTCTTCAGGGCCTGCAGGTGCAGCAACACTCAGCGAAGGCGTTCTGAAACTTGCTGCCACGCAGGAAGATACAGTCCGCGTCGAACAGCGTATTACAGGCCTTCGACCAGAGACTCGGTACAGCTTTACGGTAAAGCTTCGCTCTCTTGAAGGTGCATGGGCATCGTTTGGTGTCGACTCAGGTACACAGTACGCAAAAACCAATTCTGCTGCTGGAGATGATTGGCAAGAAAAGCGTTTCACGTTCTACACCGCTGATGACAGCACTGAGGTCAGACTGTTTCTTGAAAGTTACATGGGACAACCAGGCCCTGTATTTTTTGATGATGTGAAAATTGTTGAAGGCAAACTCACACCGGTACCCCCTCCAGATGAAGGCTGGTTTACGCTGCCGAAGCCACGCGCATTAGTCAATGCTGGCGAAGAGATGTTGCTCAACAACACGTTCGAAGATGGGCTTACTGGCTGGGTACGTGACCATGCTGAAATAGCCAACAATGTGGTCACACTCACACCAACCTCTGATGAGTCTGCAAGACTGGTACAAGACATTCCGTTTGCACTGCCACCCGACACAACGTACAGCCTTGAAGCAGTCGTACGTGGAGGCGGCCCCGGTGCGACCCTTTCGGTTGCCGGACGCGACGGACTTACCGCCTCACTTCAAATTGAAGAGGGAGCATCACGAAGAGTTGTCCTGCCGTTCACAACATCATCTGGCTACGAGACGGTTCGCGTTATGCTTGAACAGTACAAGGCAAGCCCGGGAATCCTGACTATTGAATCTGTTTCACTTCTTGCACAAGGGAATGAATGGATTGACACGCCAAACCCGATACCCACACCAACCACTGAAGTTCTTTTTGATGATTTCAGTGGGCCACTTGACCCGGAACGATGGCTGATTGTTGATAAGGCCTGGGGCGGAGACAACGGCGGGCTTGTCCCTGAAAACGTTGAGCTTGCAGATGGTAAGCTTCTGCTTCGTGCAAACGGAGATGACTACTCCGGAGACGTTATCGGCCACGGAGATCGAACAACCCGCGTTGGTGCAGGCATTGCCACCCGCGACTACTATGCCTCTGGCCGCTACGAAGTTCGAGCCCGCGTTCCACAGGTTCTCGGTGCGGCCTCTGCATTCTGGACATTCCATTACATCGAATATGGACCGAACGACGAGGGATTCTGGGAAGAACCAAGCAAGATCAGAAACTCTGAAATTGACTGGGAATTTCCCACTGCCCTGCAAACAGGAAGTGACGATGATCCGATTTCATACGACTTCGCTCGCGTGAACAGCTGGGGTGGAAAACTCGGTGGCGAGGGAGCACACCACCCTGGTCGAGTAGAAATTATTAACGATGGCGAGTACCACACCTACACGATTGACTGGCATGCAGGCGGTGACGGTGAACTGCCTCGAGTCATCTGGCTGATTGATGGTGAAGAAGTCTATCGACACGAAGGCAATGAATTCGGTCAAGACAACATTCCCTACCGAGCATCTCGCTTCTGGCTGGGCATCTGGTTCCCTGCTGCGGGCTTCAAGGAACGCATTGATGGAGAGACTGTCTCCCGAGTTGGCTGGGCTGGAGATCCGGATTTTGATCAAGCAACTCTCGAAATCGACTGGGTTCGCGTAACGCCGTTCAATGAGGCGAACGATCGCTACGAACCAGAGACATGGCCGAATGGATTTTATGCAACTCCAGACGAATACCCCGAGCTGTAGCATCGAGCCATTTATTTTGCATGACATGATGCATCAATCCCAATCACCAACTCTCCCTCCACGTGCACCTCATTATGAGGTGCGGTTCAGACCTGCTATCTTGATGCAGGTCGGGGACAGAATCTTCAAGACGCTCACACGTGATTCGCACGAACGCTGAGTAGATAGTTGATTCTTTTGCAAGAGCATCCGATGGAGAACAGCCTGCTGTCTCTGAATACCGTTTCTGCACTCATTTTTATTGAAAAGAACAGCTATGAAGCGACGTCTCGCAACAATTCCTTTTTGCATAACACTGCTTACAAGCCTCTGCACCTACACACTCAGCCACGCAGCAGTCAGACTCCCGGGTTTTTTTGGCGACCATATGGTTCTGCAGCAAGAGAGTGAGATTCCGGTATGGGGCTGGTGCGACCCGGGCGAAGAAATCCGTGTAACGCTCGACGACAATGAAGCGACAACCAGTGGTGACAGTAGCGGAACATGGCGACTCACGTTACCAGCGATGATCGCACAAACAACACCTCTAACCCTCCGTGTTGAAGGAACAAACACACTCGAAATCAATGATGTTTTGATTGGTGAGGTCTGGCTGTGCAGTGGCCAGTCGAATATGGAGTGGACGGTTGATCGATCAACGAACCACGACGCTGAAATCGCTGCCGCAGACTTTCCATTTATTCGTCACATCAAGGTTGCAAAACGTTCCTCGACAACGCCCCTCGACGACATCAAGGCCGACTGGACGGTCTGCTCGCCGCAAGTTGCTGGTAGCTACACCGCAGCCGGTTATTTCATGGCCAGAACGCTTCACAAGGAACTTGGTGTGCCGATTGGTTTGATCAATTCATCGTGGGGTGGGACGCGTGTCGAACCTTGGGCACCTCCGGTCGGTTTTGAAAACGTTCCGAAACTACAAAGCATTTATCAGTCGGTGATCGGACGCACTCCTGGCACCGAGCAGTACCAAAACAGACTTCAGCAATTTATTCATTCCAACAAAGCCTGGAACCAGCAGGCTGAAATCTCACTCACTGAAAAGCAAGTAGTCAAACCAAGCCCAAACTACCCGCAAGAATTAAAAGCATTTACCAGCCACCAAGACCCAACGATGCTCTACAACGGCATGATCCATGCACTTGTTGGATTCCCGATTCGTGGTGCTATCTGGTACCAAGGTGAATCGAACCACACCGAGGGCATGCTCTACTTCGAAAAGAAAAAAGCCCTTATCGAAGGATGGCGAAGCGTGTGGGGCCAAGGCGACTTCCCATTTTATTACGTACAGATTGCACCATTTCAATATGGCAATGAAGACGGAACCGTTCTGGCACGTTTCTGGGAAGCACAAGCAGCTGTGCAGCAACTCCCAAATACGGGCATGGTTGTGATCAATGACATTGCAACGCTTAATGACATCCATCCACCAAACAAGCAGGATGTTGGCAATCGACTTGCGATGCTTGCGCTCAAAAACAATTACGGCAGAATCGACCTTGTTGCAGATAGCCCAGAGTTCGACTCGTTGCAGTTGGCTGGTGAGAAGCTTATTGTCACATTTAAGAACACTGGTGGCGGTCTTGCGACACGAGACGGAAAGGCACCCACTCACTTCGAAATCGTTGGCCCCGGCGCTGGCGGATTTGTACCTGCAACGGCTTCCATTGAGGGCGACACCGTTGTTCTTTCAGCTGACGGCGTTCCTGAGCCGACAGCGTTTCGATTTGCGTGGGACAAACTTGCCGAACCGAATCTGATGGGAGGAACCGGACTGCCTGCTGGAGCTTGTCGAGCCGGTGAGGTGCCTGACTACCTCGGCCTCAATTCACTTGGTCAGGACTATGAACTTGTGTACGAACTCGACCTGAATGAACTGCAAGGCACGATCAACTATTCGATCGACCGCAGTAAGGACATCGCTGGCTTTGATCGAATTGGATACCTCGTAGAACTTGAATCGAGTGCTTACGGCAATCAGGCACTTTTTGTTTCGATGGATGCGTTTACGGATGACATCAAAAAAATTGGCGTCCCGCAATTCAGCGCCGACGCATTTTTCCAACAAGCCGTTGAAAACGTCGAATCCTATTCAACGGTTCCATCGCTCAATCACAAAAACATCGATGGCAATATCGAGTTTTGGTCAAACAACTATGCTCCGAATAACACCTCAAAGGTGCCCGGCGGCTCCAATTCTCTTTACGATATTGGGGACAGCATCGCAGAGCCGCTCAATGGTTACGGATCTATGCAGATTCACAATACGAAAGGTAAACAAACTCTCTTCTCGCTCAATCACTGGGGAATGGGAGATGGCGCTGACCTCGGCCTTGGGAACAGTGAGGGTTCGACTCGTGACTGGACCTTCACCAAAAATGCCGGTGACTACTCGAGCAAGCGTCTCCGGGTCTACGTGCGGCCTACGCAGTGACAGAGCCATCCAATGGTCGGTTCCATCTGGGCAACCACGGCCACACGCCCCTGACTCATCATCTTTACGGACCGGCGTAACTGGAGGTGGCAACTCACCTCGCAATAAAACGTGACGCAGTCACATGGCAGGCTCTAAGAAAGGTGATGGCAGAAATGCTTACATGACCGGAAAGATTTCACATAATCGAACTCCGGCCTTCCACGTCCGCGGCGGATATTGAATCTTTTTTTGGCATCAGCGATGTGTCAGTGTTACGATGAGATTTTCGGTCACTTCCCGCCTTCCCGCCTTCCCGCCTTCCCGCCTTCCCGCCTTCCCGCTTGCAGACCGCATGATCGACCTCAAGAACAACGCACAATTGTTCGACGAAATGTGGGGCCACGACTCCACACTGCGTGATGCCTACGCCAACTTCAATAACTGGCTTGAAGTTGAAGAGCCGGCACGATTACGCAAAAAGCAAACCGAGGCAGAGCGTCTCTTCCGACTCAGCGGCATCACATTCAATGTGTACAGCAAGGATGACAAAGAAAAAGAAACTGAACGACTGATCCCTTTTGATATTATTCCGCGAATTATCTCTGCCCGGGAATGGTCTCGACTTTCAACCGGTATTGAACAACGTGTCCGAGCAATCAATGCATTTCTTCACGACATATACCATCGGCAAGAAATCGTTCGGTCGGGTCGACTTCCCATTGAATTGCTTACACATAACGAGGCCTTCTTGCCGAAGATGATCGGCGTTGCCCCACCGGGCAATGTGTATACCCACATTGTTGGCATTGATCTCATCCGCACTGGGCCTGATGAGTTTTTCGTTCTTGAAGATAATGCCCGAACCCCATCTGGGGTGAGTTACATGCTCGAGAATCGGGCAACCATGCTGCACATGTTTCCAGAATTATTCTCACAGAACCGTGTACAGACTGTACTGAACTATCCACGACAATTGTATCGATCACTGGCTAAGTGCACCCCTGCTAAAACTGACAATCAGCCAACAGTCGCGGTACTTACTCCCGGAACCTACAACTCTGCCTATTACGAACATAGTTTTCTTGCAGACAAAATGGGTGTTGAGCTTGTGGAAGGTCATGACCTGCGAGTGGTCAATGGCAGAGTCGCCATGCGTACGACTCGTGGATACAAAGCGATTGATGTTCTTTACCGACGAGTCGACGACGACTTTATTGACCCTTTAAACTTTCGTTCTGACTCAACGCTAGGTGTTGCTGGGATTCTTGACGTGTACCGCGCGGGAGGTATTACGATTGCAAACGCCCCTGGCACGGGCATCGCTGACGACAAAGCCATCTACTCATACATGCCTGAGATCATTGAGTTCTACACAGGCGAGAAGCCGCTTTTGAAGAACGTTCCAACATGGCGTTGTAACGAACCAGAGAGCCTTTCCTACGTTCTTGAAAACCTCGCTGATCTGGTTGTGAAAGAGGTGCACGGGTCGGGTGGTTACGGCATGCTTATTGGACCAACATCATCAAAACGTGAACTGGCACATTTCCGGAAGAAGCTCAAAGCCAATCCTGGCAAGTACATCGCTCAGCCGATGCTATCGCTTTCTACAGTACCGACTTTCACCAGAGCAGGCCTTGCACCACGCCACGTTGACCTTCGCCCCTTTGTTCTCGTCTCGCCTCGCGGCGTGGACATCACGCCAGGCGGACTCACACGGGTCGCTCTCAAAAAAGGAAGTGTTGTTGTGAACTCATCACAGGGCGGTGGCACCAAAGACACGTGGGTACTGGAGGACTGAACCATGTTGGGTAAAACAGCAGGTGGTCTCTTCTGGATGTTTCGCTATCTCGAGCGTTCGGAAAATACAGCCCGTCTTATCGAAGCAGGGCAACATATTGCCCTCACCCAACCCGCTTCTTACGGTGACGAATGGGCGAGCGTTTTAAAGTCAGCAGGAAGCTATGCTAGCTACGTCAACCACCACGGTGAAGACATTCTTCATGATCGCGCTATTGGCTGGATGCTTCGGTCACGGGACAACCCGTTCTCTATATTGAACATGGCGGCTGCCGCACGAGAAAATGCAAAACTCGTCCGAACAGCGTTGACCCGAGAAGTGTGGGAAGCTGTCAACGAGAACTGGTTGACACTCAGAGATGCACTCGCTCGCAAAGTTCCTGAGCGAGACCTACCGGATGTGCTTGCGTTGATTCGGCAGCGGTCCGCATACGTTCGAGGCGCACTCAACGGCACAATGCTCCGTAATGAAATTTATGATTTCGCTCGCATTGGCACCTTTTTGGAACGAGCCGACAACACAGCAAGAATACTTGATGTCAAATACTATGTGCTCTTGCCATCGGTCGTATCAGTCGGCACTTCAATTGACAACGTGCAGTGGCAGACCATTCTTCGGTCCGTGTCAGCAGAGGGTGGGTTCCACATGACGTATGGCCGAGACGCCCGGCCACGTGAAATTGCACAGTTCCTCATTCTTGACAAGCGCATGCCGCGAAGCCTTGCATTCTGTGTGCACAAACTGCAGGAAAACTTCTACTACCTCTACACAGGAAGCGAATCACATTTACTCTGCCATGATTTATGTGACCAGCTTGAATCCCACACAACATCGAGAACCATCGATGAGATTTTTGATTCAGGCCTGCACGAGTTTATTACAAACTTTTTACAGTCCCTGAACAAACTTGGCAGCCAGACCGAGATTGACTATCGATTCTACAGTTAAGCCATGATTCTTAGTATTCAACACACAACACGATACACCTACGACTCACCTGTGCCGTATGCCCTTCAACAATTACGTGTCACACCACAATCAAGAGGTGGCCAGAACGTCCAGGACTGGAACGTTCTTGTGAAGGGTGGCGAAAGGATTCTTGGCTTCGACGACCAACATGGAAACGCTGTTGACCTGATTGCTTTTCACCACAATACGACAGAGATCACCGTGCAATGCGAGGGTCGTGTCGTGGTAAATCAAACCAATGGTGTGGCTGGCCAGCACGAAGGCCTTGTGCCAATATGGGTCTACCTCAGGTCCAATGATGTCACAAAGGCAGGGGCTCGTGTGCGGAAACTTGTAAGTGGAGTAGACGGAGCACGCGGCACCATCGAATGGCTTCACTCACTATCAACAGCAATCCGTTCGGCAGTCCGGTATAAAACAGGTGGATCCGAAGTTGGCTGGACTGCTGAGCAAGCACTCGATGCCGGCCATGGAGTGTGCCAAGACCACTCGCATGTATTCATTTCCTGCTGCCGCCATGCGGGACTTCCCGCTCGCTATATTTCGGGCTACTTGATGATGAATGACCGGGTTGAGCAGGACGCAACCCACGCCTGGGCCGAGGCACACATTGATGGTCTTGGTTGGGTTGGCTTCGATGTGTCAAATGGCATTTCACCTGACACACGGTATGTTCGTGTCGCAACGGGCCTGGACTATACAGAGGCAGCCCCGGTATCAGGAACTCGTTTCGGCGACACAAAAGAATCACTTTCGGTGCAGGTTCAGGTCCAGCAATAGGAGAAGTTACTGATGACGTACTGTGTTGGCATGTGGCTTGATGACGGCCTCGTGTTCATGTCAGACACCCGAACCAACGCGGGTGTCGATAACATAGCAACCGCGCGTAAACTTTTTACTTTTGAAAATACTGGTGAGCGTTTTATCACCATTCTCACTGCAGGAAACCTTGCTACAACTCAGACTGTTATCTCTATGCTTGAGGAGCGGACAAAAGCACCCGCTGAGCGCAGCCCCTCGATCATGGAAGCACCTTCGATGTTCCAAGTTGCCAGGATCATTGGCCAAACATTGAGAGAAGTTATTGCAGATACCCCCGACACAGGACAGCGTGGTGAATCGCCATTTGACGCCACGCTTATTGTTGGTGGTCAGATTGCTGGTGATCCACCACGACTGTTCCTGATCTACCCAGAAGGAAACTTTATCGAGGCCGGAAAAGGCACCCCCTACTTTCAGATTGGTGAGACCAAATATGGCCGCCCGATTCTTGTGCGTGCTTATGAACCCGAGATGAGTTTTGAAGCTGCTGTAAAACTTCTGCTTGTCAGCTTTGATTCAACGATCAAGGCAAACCTTTCAGTTGGTCCGCCACTCGATATGCAGCTGTATGAGACCGACAGCTGCACACAAGGGCTTTCCCAACGAATTGATGCTGACAACGAGTATCTACAGACCATCTCAAAAGGCTGGGGGTCAGCGTTAAAGAAAGCATTCGAGAGCCTGCCAGACGTGACACTTAATAAACAGAATGACACAGCCTGAAAATGACTGCCGCCATGCAGACACGAAATGACACTGCTTGCCGGCATTTCTGTGGCCGTCACCCTCCTACGTAAGACAAGGCAGCGGCGCCAGAGGGTCGTTCATGAGGGCATCTCACGCCTGCGCAAATTGCATAGTGATTTGATCAGAAAACTGTCACGCTGATCGTTCTGATTGCACCGGCCCCGTACTGGGGGGGTGTGAACAAAAAAGCCAAAAAACTAGCAGAACGATTGCGTGACAAATCTGCACGAATCATCTTTGATAGAAACAGAAAAGACATACGACGAGGTCCTCGGAGGCCATCTCACGGCAGCATGCTCATGCTGTTCGAGGGACGGGTTCTAGAGGCCCTCTGTGTGCTGGAAGGCAGTCACTAAAAAGTGATGCGCTAACAGAACACACCCAAACAATTGAAACATTCATTATTCACCACAAGAACATTCACCATAAAAATATTTTACTAGGAAACTCATGAAACTCTGGCCGTTTTCTCGATCTGGCTTAAAGACATTCAACGAAGCACGGAAACAATGGCGCTGGTGCAGCATTGGTCGCCGTCGTCACCTCAGTCGCAGAAGTATTCCTGGTGGATCCTATGCAGATGTTTCACTAATGCATGAACCACTGGAGGTTCGAAAGCTTCTTGCGATTTCTGCGGGCTATGACGGGAATGATTTGGCGATTACAGCACACGCCGAAGATGATGCCATCACGCTCGAGTTCGATGGCACAACATTAAAAATTTATGATGCATCTGGTCTTTACGACACATATACAACTTCCGGCTTCTCAGGGAATATCACGGCGAGCAGTACCAACGCCAACCTGAATACATCTTTCACATTTGCCTTTGATCAGACAGCCCTGCCACGGGCTCTTCAGATTGATGCCTCAATCTCGAGCACAGCAATTGGTTCAGCGATTGAATCAACATCGAGCGCTGATATTTCTTTCGGTGGCCTCACAACGATAGCGGCTGATATTTCAACGCCCGCTTCAATCAATTTCGGCGATGATGTTGTCATCTTTGATGACATAACCCTGACAGCAACTGACGTCATCGTAAGCGGCAATGTTGAAGCTGCAGTCACAACGTTTGGCATGGATGACATTGGCATCACCTGGCAAGAGACAACAGCCGCCACGACCAGTTCAACTGCCATGGTCACACCAGCGGGTGGATCACCAGAAGTCTGGGCTGCCGCAGTTGGCTTTAGCGGCGGCATTGAACGCTTCAATCCTGCCGATGGATCAAGTCTCGGATCACTGGGGTACGATGTCGGGACGAGTGGTCACGGAAATTTTAACCTCATTCCCTGTCCAACCGGCGAGTACGTCTATGGCGTTCATTACACGCCGTATACAAGTGGTGGCGGCGGCCAGGCAAATCCGGGCACCGTCTTTCAATATGCAACTGACGGATCTGGCTACGCGACGTTTTTTCTCGGCCAATATGAATACGACTATCGCGGCTATCAGTGCCTGACGATTGCTGACGACGGGGCGTACATCCTGCTTTCGCAAGGCGAGAAGATCTTCAAGATCGACACATCGACTGCGTGGGGGGAGTCAGACAATCAGGACAGGATTCAGCATACGTGGAATTTACCTGATTCAAAGGGTGACAACCGCTACGCTGAACAACTCCGAGTCAACTCTATTGCGATTCTGCCTGATGGCAGCCGTGCCTACGCGGCAATGAATTACAACAACGCCATAGCATCTGGCGACATTACTAACAAAAGCCCAGCAAATGCCTTTGCAGTGCTCAATCTGCAGACGCTGGCTCAGCCCACCATCACGCAATTACAAGGTACAGGTGACCCCAACATCCAACCAAATTGGGTAGCAGCTGCACCCGATTCCTCTGCCGTCTACGTAGCAAACAGAAGACTTGGAACTGACCTAATTTGGAGAGTGGGAACAAACGGCTCACAGACTGACCTATGGAAAAGCGGCGGGGCCTACACAAATGCCGTGCTGTCTGGTGACGGCAGTCGGTTTTTTGCAACAACCAAAGGAGGCAATGGCACCTATTTCGAAGTCTATGACACGACCAACGGTTCAATATCGAAAATCAGCTACACATACGTCTACATTGATGGCGATGCACAAATTCCGAATAGCAACTCTCATGGCTACAATCAACCATCACTTGTGGTGTCTAATGACGGTTCCTATGGTGCCGTCGCAACGACCAACAACGAAGTTGTTATTCTCGACTGGTCTGAAACTGATAGCCCAATTCTGGTCGATAGGGTTCAGGTTGATCACACAATCAGTTCAATTGAGCTTGTTGAAACTGATACAAGCTCTGCTGTCTACGTTGGCGGCAGCAACAAAGTCACCAAAATATTTATCGCTGGTGATCCCGAAGACGGCAACCTGCCGCCCCTTC
>WLWF01002240.1_pt1 | contig 14287 bp, 24 predicted proteins | sample 6718331 | NCBI WGS metagenome assembly WLWF01 (sample SAMN12718692, study PRJNA515312) | sponge metagenome | isolation source: marine sponge | host: Mycale hentscheli | place: New Zealand: South Island, Marlborough, Capsize Point | collected 2003-05-01
TTCAACAAATGGGGAGAAGAAGACGTGCAGAATATGATGATGGTGTACCAAGGGTTAAAGTACCTTCACCGTCACCAAACAATTAAATTTAAAGGAGAAATATTATGGCAATAACAACAAACGCAATTTGTGATAGTTTTAAAAAAGAGCTACTACAAGGAAGTCACGATTTTGATGCATCAACAGATACATACAAATTAGCATTATATAAAGACACTGCAACATTAGGTAAATCAACTACGAATTATTCACCAAATTTAGGAGCAACTGGATCTGAAGTTTCTAATTCAGGCCAATATACAGCAGGTGGTTCAGCACTTGTTAATCAAGGTGTTAAGGTGTCATCATCAGTAGCTATTACTGACTTTGCTGATTTATCATTTACAGGTGTAACACTTACAGCTCGAGGAGCTTTAATTTATAATACAACAACCAACGGTGGTTCAAATACTACTGACGCTGTTTGTGTTTTAGATTTTGGTGGTAATAAAACTGCAACTGCAGGAACATTTACAATTCAGTTTCCAGCATTTACAACATCTGCTGCAATATTAAGATTAACATAAGGATACTAAATGGCACTCGTGCTTAATGACAGAGTTAAAGAAACAAGCACCACAACAGGAACAGGTACACTAAATCTTGGTGGTGCAGTACAAGACTTTGAAGGATTTGTTTCTGCTATAGGTAACTCGAATACTACTTACTATGCTATTGTTAACGATGGGCAGGGTGAATTTGAAGTTGGTATTGGAACTGTTACAGATGCAACTCCAGATACTTTATCTAGAGATACTATAATATCTTCTTCTAATTCTGATAGTGCCGTTAACTTTTCAGCAGGGACTAAAGATGTTTTTTGTACGCTACCCGCTTCGAAATCAGTAGTAGAGGATGCAAGTAATAATGTAACTTTAGCCTCAGATTTAACAGTTGGTGCTTTGTTTAAAATGCCAACCAACACAGCTAATAAGATATTAGTTGCAGATGGCACTTCTTTTCAAGAAGTAGATATTTCTGGTGATGCTACAATTGCATCTGGTGGAGCATTGACACTAGCAAGCACTGGTATTTCTGCAGGAAGTTTTACAAACGCATCATTAACAGTTGATGTAAAAGGAAGATTAACAGCAGCTTCTTCGGGAACTGCAGGAGCAACCGAAGCATTTGCAATAAAAATGGCAGTAGGATTATAGGAGAAATATGGCTCAAGATTTTGAAAGATATATACAAAGAAATATAGGAACATCACTTACTGCTATTCATACTAGTAATTCTGATGATGCAGTTATTTCAATTCGTTGTTCAAATACAACAACATCAACAATAAATGTTGATGTAGTAATTAATGATGGTAGTAATGATTATTATATTATTAAAAACTGTCCAATCGTATCAGGGGGATCTTTAGAACTAATTGACGGAGGTTCTAGAATAGTAATGAAAAGTTCAGATATTTTAAAAGCAAAATCTGATACTGCATCAAGTTTAGATGTTTGGGCTTCGTTTATAGATGCAATTAGTTAAGGAGAATCATGGCCTATTTAGGAAACGCACCAAAACAAAATTTAAATACCATGAACTCCCAAAGGTTCAGTGGTGATAATTCGGAAACAAACTTTACACTTTCACAAAGTGTTGCAAATACTGCGGAAGTAGAAGTTTATGTTGGAAACGTTAGACAAGACCCATTTTCAGCTTATTCAATATCTGGTGGTACAACTTTAGCTTTTACAGCAGCCCCCCCAACAGGAACTAATAATATCTATGTAGTGTTCCAAGGTAAATCTACAGGTAGCATTAACCCTGGAGCCAATAGCATTCAAGCAGGAATGATTTCTGCAATCAACGGTGGATATAAAAATCTAGCAACAGTTTCAGAATCAATCACAGTTGCTGCAACGGACAACATGATGTTATGTGGTCCAGTATCATTTACAGCAACAGTCACAGTAAACGGGACATTAACGGTAGTATAATATGGCAACTTTATTTGTAGATAAAATAGACCCACAATCAGGAACTAGTTTAACAATGGGTTCTTCAGGAGATACTGTTGCTTTAACTTCTGGTGTTGTTCAAAGTAATATGTTGTATCCAGCATTTAGAGCAAGAAAAACAACTAATCAAAATGCTGCTAATAACTCAAATGTTAAAATTACATTTGATACAGAAGACTACGATACCAATAGTGCTTTTGCAGATTCAAAATTTACAGTGCCTTCAGGTTTTGCGGGAAAATATTTTTTAAATTATGTAAATAGAATAAGAGATAGTGGTAATTTTGATGCAGAATATGCATTTTATAAAAATGGTTCAAAAGAAGATAGATTTTCTATTTATCATTTTGGGGGAAGTGAACAATATCAATCTTATGTATTTACAACAACACTTAACCTAAATGCTTCTGATTATATAGAGGTTTATGTAAATCACACTGCTGGTGGTAATTTAGAAGTAAATGGTGGAACAGGTATAACTTTTTTTCAAGGATTTAGAATAGGAACATAATATGGGAACAATTAAAACAACAAACATAGAACCAATCGCTAACAACGGCACAGTAACTTTGGGTAGTTCTGGGGATACGTTTACAGTACCATCAGGTGTAACTGTTAACATGTCTAGTGCAACACAGACAGGTGTTGGTGGAACTAACACTCCAGCTTTTGAAGCGTATTTAGGTGGTAGTGGTGGTCAAGCTCTTTCAAATGATACAATAACTAAAGTCCAGTTTGATACTGAATTATATGACACAAATAATACTTATGATAGCTCAACTAATTACAGATTTACTCCAGCTGTAGCTGGTAAGTATTTTATTTATTCTACTCTTTTGTATGAAACAGGATCAAACGATAATCTTGGTAATAGTTATATATATGTAAGAGTAAATGGTAGTTCTATTATAGAATTAGAAAGAATACCTAATACTCATTATGGGAGAATGAATTATGCACAAGCAAATCTTGTAGCTGATTTAGATGATGATGATTATGTAGAAATTTATGCAAGAGTTAATACTGTTAGTGGAAGTGGTCAACTTTTAGAAAGTAATACACAATATAAAAGAGCAACAAAATTTGGAGCATACAGAATTATAATATAGGAAAATTATGGCATCAATTATAAAAGCAAATCAACTACAGGACTTTGGCGGTAACAGCATTTTAACGTCTGATGGTGCGGGTGTTGTGACTCCTAATGCAACTGGAATTCAAAACACTCCAGCTTTTCAAGCGTATAGATCAAGCGATCAATCTACAACAAGTGGATCTTTTACAAAACTTCAACTTGATACTGAAGATCTTGATACAGGTGGATATTTTGATAACTCAACAAATTATAGATATACTCCATTAATAGCAGGTAAATACTTTGTTTATGTTAGTGTAAGACTCCATGATGATGCTAATGATTTATTACAATATGGTGCAAAAATTAATAAAAATACTTCTACAGTAAAAGAAAATTATAATAAAGGCACAGCAAATGAAAGAGGTGAAATTACACTTGCAACGATAATAGATATGAATGGTACAGATGACTATTTAGAATTTTATTCTTGGCAAGTTGCTGGAAGTGGTAACCCTACAATAAAAGGTGATTCTAGCAATAAATCAACATCTGCTGGTGCATACAAATTAATAGGAGCATAGATTATGGCATTAAGTAAAATAGACGGAACAAATTTAATAGCACCAACGATACCAGTAGCTTCTGGAGGGACAGGTTCTGCTACTTTAGCGGGTGCTGGACTAGCTAACACTCCAGCTTTTGAAGCATTTAGAAGTGGATCAGCACAAACTATATCAAATGACACAAATACTAAAATACAATTTAATTCAGAAATTTTTGATACTGCTGGTGCTTATGATGCTTCTACAAATTACAGATTTACAGTTCCTAGTAATCAAGCTGGAAAATATTTTGTTTATTCACAAGTTTGGATGCAAGCTCAAAGTTCTACAACATTTAGAGACTGTAAATTAACAATAAGAAAAAATGGATCTGATTATAAAAGATGTTATTGGTATTTTAATAACAATCCTATTAGATGGATTATACCAAATATAACTGCAACAATGGATTTATCTGTTGGAGATTATATTGAAATGTTTATTTTTACACAAACAACAGATAGTGCAACAACATCTGTAACACATAATGCTTCTCAACCAGAAAGTAGCTTTGGAGCATATAAGATTATAGGAGCATAAAATTAACGGACTAGAATTTTAACACATTTGTGTTAATATATAACAATAAAGGAGAAAAACTATGGCATCACTATCAAGCAAGGTTAAAACTTATTGCGCTAATAATGGCGTAGCAAATGTAGACTTTACAGTGGACGTTATGCTTCAGGATGACTCGAATGGTCAAGGGCCTTACATCAAGACATGGAATGTGTCAGGTGTATCTCAACCGACTGCAGAGCAACTGAATGCTGTAGACACTGCTGCAGATCTCGAAGAGAGACAAAATGCAGTTAGATCTACAAGAAGAAACGCCTACGGTGATCTGGGCTCACAGCTCGACATGCAGTACCACGACAATGTTGACGGTACTACTACTTGGAAAGACCATGTAGCAAGTGTTAAGACTGCAAACCCGATCCCAACTGAATGAGGAGATTAACAATTGGCTTACGTTGGAAAAGCTCCTCAAACAGGAGCGTATCAAATACTGGATGACATTTCATCGTCATTCACTGGATCAACACCAGGACCGTTTAACTTAACGGTGAACGGCACAGCTGTGTCTCCAGGTAACGAAGCTAATTGTATAATCTCTATCTCAGGAGTCGTACAAGATCCAGCAGCCTTTACAATAACAGGTTCACAGATTTCTTTTAGTTCAAACCCAGCATCTTCAGATACTTTCTTTGGTACAGTTCTTGGTGATGTGTTTGACATCGGTACACCAACCGACTCAACAGTGACAGCAGCAAGTTTAGGTTCAACATTTTTTATGAAAAACAGTCAAACGTTCACAAGTATATCAATGGCAGGTTCTACTAACGGAGCGTTAGTTGGTCCTGTTACAGTTAGTGGAACAGTGACTATACCATCAGGGAGTACATTCGTAATTTTATAATGAGTAAATTAGAAACAAACACAATAGATACAGTATCAGGAACTAACACTTTACAAGTTGGTGATGGTAATGTTGCAACAATTAATTTAGGTAAAAGTGGTGATACGATTAATGTGCCATCTGGTGCAACTTTAAATGTAGCAGGAACTGTTGGAACTGGTTTAACTAATACACCAGGCTTTCATGCCTTTTTAAGTGCAAATCAAGAAGGTTTAAGTGATGCATCAACTGTTAAAGTAAATTGTAATACTGAAAGATATGATGCTACTGGTGTTTATGATAATTCTTCTAACTATAGATTTACTCCAGGTGTAGCTGGTAATTATTTTATATATGGAGCTGTTTTATTAACTGCTGATTCAACATCAAATATGAGAGAAGCAGAAGTGTATATTTATAAAAATGGCTCAAGTATTGGAAAAACAACTTTTAACTATGTAGATAATTATTCTCAAGTTGCAACTCCAACTATAAGTATTGTTGATACTGCAGATGACGATGATTATTACGAATTATATGCACAAGTAAATACTCAAAATAGTAGTAATTTTAAAATTATAGCAGACAGTACACAACAAAGAACATACTTTGGAGCATATAGGATTATAGGAGCATAATGGCAGACGGAACTTTAAAAGTAGGAACAATAACAACGAGCTCTGGATCAGGTAACATTGCTATCGGATCAGGTGTTACGTTGCTATCTAATTCACCTGCGTTTGAAGTTTATTTAAATTCAACACAAACATTAACAGATGATACTAGTACTAAAGTTCAATTTGATACTGTAGTTTTTGATACTGATAGTTGTTGGGATACAAGTAATTACAGATTTTTACCAACTACTGCTGGGAAATATATGATTAATTTACAAATTTCTTGTCAAGTTAATGCAGCCGATCAATTAAATTATATGTATGTAAAATTATACAAAAATGGAACTGATTTATATAATACAAATTTAGATTTTAGATCAAACCCAGGTGCTTATAACAATGCTAAAACAGTATCAGTTGTTTGTGAAATGAATGGAACTTCTGATTACATAGAGGGTTTTGTTCTATGTAGTGATGCTACTGGTAATCCAGATGCTCAAGGAGTTTCTGGTGGTAAAAGATATAATTGGTTTACAGCATATAGGTTAGGAGCATAATGACAGCAATTTTAAAAGTAGACACGATACAAGATACATCAGGTAATAACATTATCAACGAGAGTTCTGATACTATTACTATCGGAGCTAGTGGTGATACGATTAGTATTCCTAGTGGTGCTACTATTACTAACTCTGGAACAGCTACAGGATTCGGCGGCGGAAAAGTTCTTCAAGTGGTTCATGGAACTACAACAAGTAATGTTCAAATTACATCAACATCATATGCAGCAACTGGATTATCTGCTGCTATAACTCCAAGTAGTTCTTCAAATAAAGTTCTTGTTTTATTATCTCAACAAGTTCAAGGAGAAAGAGCAACAAACTCAGAGCTTAATGTTTATGTTCAACTTTTAAGAGGATCAACTGATTTATCTACAAATTTTCCAATTGCTATTAGTGCTGGAACTGCATCTGATGGAAAAATAGGAATAAGAGGAATGGCTACTGCTGCTTATTTAGATTCTCCAAGCACAACTTCAGCTACCACATATTCTACAAAAGGAAAATTAAACACAACATCAGATAGTGCTACTTGTAGGTTTCAAGAAGGAAGTGGAAGATCGGATTTAACTTTATTAGAGATTGAGGCATAATGAAAATACACAACGCAATAAAAAAAATAAATTCTAACGCAGAATTTACATATAAAGATGACAATATAGATACTATCGAATGGTTAAATGGCACAACACCAATATCAAAAGAAGATATTGAAGCAATGATACCAACTGTTGAACAAGAAATTAAAGATGCTGAACAAACAGCAATAGATAAAAAAGCCTCTGGTAAACAGAAGCTAAAAGATTTAGGATTGGACGACGCAGAAATTAAAGCGTTGATAGGAGCATAATGGCAATAACTAGAATAGGAAACCCAGCACTAGCAAACGTTCGTGAACCGAACTTTAGGAACATAGTGATTAATGGTGATATGAGCTTGGCTCAAAGAGCAACTTCTGTTACAGGAATAACAAATGGAAGTGGTGGTTATCATACTGTGGATAGATTTCAATTTGCAGAAAGTGGTTCTCCATCAGCAGTATTTACTCAATCTCAATCAACAGATGTTCCAACTGGTCAAGGTTTTGCTAAATCTTTAAAAATGGATTGCACAACAGCACAAGGTTCTTTAGCTGCTGGAGATTTAATAAGAATACGAACAACATTTGAAGGTCAAAATTTACAATATTTAAAAAAAGGAACTTCATCTGCTAAAAGTTTAACTTTTTCATTTTGGGTTAAATCAAGTAAAACAGGAACTTATATTTGTCAATTATTAGATAAAGATAACTCAAGATCAATATCTAAATCTTACACAATTTCATCTGCTGATACTTGGGAAAATAAAACTATAACTTATGATGGAGATACAACAGGTGCATTTACCAATGATAATGGATCTTCACTTCAATGTATATGGTGGTTAGGAGCTGGCTCAGGTTCTAGTTCTGGTACTTTACAAACTTCTTGGGGTGCAACAACAACTGCAGACACAGCAGTAGGTCAAGTCAACTTTGCTGACAGTACAAGTAATGAATGGTACATAACTGGAATTCAGTTAGAGGCAGGTTCAGTAGCCAGCGACTTTGAGTTCTTGCCACATGATGTTAATTTAAAAAGATGTCAGAGGTATTATTATCTTCATGTTTCTGGTAACAACCAAGATGTAGGAGTAGGTGGTTATTATCTTTCTTCACATATGTTTGCTAATATTACATTACCTACTACTATGAGAACAGCACCTTCAGTAGTTTATGTATCAGGAACAGATTATTATAAAATATCAAGAAATGGTGCTACAGATAATTTTAATGATTTTAGTGGTGGTGGTTCTGCAAGTTTAAATGAAATTAGTTTATATAATAATAGTCAAGTTAGTGGAACTGCTGGTGATGCTGGTTACATTAGAACAAATAATGCAAGTTCAAGTATAGCATTAAATTCGGAGTTATAATTATGATTAATACAGTAACAAAAAACTATAATATAGATAACGAATTTTGCAGTTACCAAGTAACTTATGTAAATTCTAACATTGTTAAGTCTGTACCATTAGCAGAAGATAATTCAGATTACCAAGCAATTCAAGAATGGGCTGCGATCGACGGCAATAACATTATCGACAACGGAGCCTAATAGATGGCTTTTGGAATTGCATCATTTTCACAAATACCTTTTTCTTCACAAGCGGGGGGATCAGTTTCTGTTGCAGTAACAGGTTCTCAACTTACAGGAAGTATTGGCACTTCAACTGTAGTTGGCCACGCTAATGTAAATGTAACAGGTATTCAACTATCAGCTAACATAGGTTCAGTAACTGCTGCATTAAATACTCCTGTAAATGTAACAGGATCACAATTAACAATGTCTATGGGAGAAGAAACTCCTGTAGGAAATGCAACAGTATCTGTTACAGGATCTCAACTAACCGGAACTTTAGGAACTTTCTCAATTAGTGCTGACGGTAATGTAAGTGTAGTCGTCACCGAGCATGACATAATAATGACTGCAGGCGCACTTCAAAGTGTTACTGGAGATGCAAACGTCAATGTTACAGGAACACAGATAACAGCTTCTTTAGGTGAAGAAACAGTAGATGTTAATACTCCTGTAAATGTAACAGGTTCTCAATTAACAACAGCAATAAATTCAGTAACTATAGATCTAAATACAGTAGTTTCAGTAACAGGTATTCAATTAACAAGTTCTATTAATAGTCCTCTTGTTACTGCTTGGTCTATTGTAGATCCAGGTGTGACTAATACTTGGACTGAAGTAAACAAAGGAGTATCTAATACTTGGACTGAAGTTGATAAGGCAGCTTAAAAAGAGTATAATACAGAATTATGGCATCAACATTTTCATCAGATCTTAAACTAGAGCTAATGGCTACCGGTGAGAATGCCGGTACATGGGGAACTAAAACAAACACAAACCTAGAACTTGTTCAACAAGCAATAGCTGGTTTTGAGTCTATCTCTCTCTCAAGTGGTTCTACAACAACTTTAGTTATGAGTAATGCATCTATTTCTACTGCTAGAAATATGGTAATTAAATTTGCAACTATTACATTATCAGGTGCAACAACAGTGACCATACCAGACTCTATAGAAAAATTTTATATATTTGATTGTAGATTAATTACTAATCCAACAAACCTTACTATTAAAACTGCATCGGGAACTGGATTTAATATAGATGGTTCAAAAATTTATGCTGCCTATGCTGATGGTACAAACTTAAATGAAGTATCACTAGATACATTAGGTGGTAAAATAGCAACAGCTTCAATTACTGATGATGCGGTGACAAACGCAAAGGTAGCTGATGATGCAATCCAAAGCGCACAACTAGCAGACAATGCTGTTTTGACCGCTGCCATTTCTAACGTAAATGTGACAACGGCTAAGATTGCTAACAATGCTGTGACAGCTGACAAACTACAAAGAAAATTTACAATTAGTACATCAAGTCCATCAGGAGGAAGTGATGGGGACATTTGGTTTAAATATTCATAGGAGTTTAAATGGCTAATACCTATGGCAAAGTATCAGGAACATTTGAAGAGATAGATAACGCCTATGGAAAAGTATCTGGTGTTTGGAAAGAAGCAGACGAAATTTATGGTAAAGTTTCTGGAGTTTGGAAGTTAGTCTTTGCAGCTTTTCAAGCAGGTTCAGTTCAAACATTAAGTTCTGGTTCTGGAACTTTTGCAGTGCCCCAAGGTGCTAACGCAATTCATATTCAAGCAAGTGTTGGCGGTGGTGGAGGAGGTGTCAAAGGAGCCGATTATGATAAAGCGGGGGGTGAGTCTTCAGGAGCAGGTGGAGGATCTGGTGCGTTTGTATCTGATAAAGTATTTAGTGTTACTCAAGGTGAAACTTTAACTTATGCTATTGGATCTAGTGGTTCAGCAGGTAATCAAAGTAATCAATATAATGTATCTGGAGGCAGTGGAGGAACTACAACATTATCAGGATCAACTTCGAGTTCAATATTTTCATTAGGGGGAGGTGGAGGATCAAGTGGTTCAGGTGGTAGTGTTAAAGGACCTTTAAGATCAAATAGTGCAGGGTCAGCAGGATCTGCTTCTATAAGTGGTACAGCTATTACATCAGGTACTTTTAGAGATTCTGATGGTTCTACAAAAAATGTTACTACACTTACAAGTGGCCCAGTTGGATCATTTAACCAATCAGGCAATGGTGCTTCGGGTGGTAATAATGGAAACTGTGGTGGAGATAACTGTAGAATTGCAGGTTCTAATGGAGCAGCTTCTTATTCTGGAAATGTTAATGGTGGATCTGGAGGATCTTCTTCAGGAGGTGGTAATAATGGAACGGCTGGTACAAGAGGATCTGGTGGTGGAGGTGGATCAGCCCAAGTCACAGCAGGTAGTTCACCAACAGGGACTGGTCGTACTGATGGTGCTTCAGGTGGTTCAGGTGAAATAAGATATAGATTTTTACGAGTACAATAATTGTTTTTAAAACCACAAAAAATTATATTTAATTCAATACTTCAAAGATATAGGTTAAAAGATATAAAACCTAATCAGTCTAATAATAATCAAGAACTCATAGATCAACTTGAGATTGATATAAAATTAAATGGTTTGTTATGCCCATTAGTTGTTAATAATGGTGTATTAATTGATGGTCATCATCGATACGAAGCTATTAAAGATTTTTGTACAGAAACACTTGTATATGTGGTAAAGGATAATGATATGGAAAAATTATTATCTAAACTAAATAGCTATATTTGGTTTGATTGTCAGGGTAAACTTGATGGAGACAGTTAGAATATTAGGATCTTTAATAGGTATTTTTAAATTAAATAACTTTGAAAAAATTAACAAAGAATTAATACCTGTTATTGAAAAAGATATTTGTCCTCCTAAGTACAGGGATAAATACTATAAATCACATCAAACTGGATTTGCTTTTACTTCTGATAAAGCAGGACAATTAGATTCTTTCGAATCACTATATGGTGATCAATTACAATTAAATAAAAAATTTAATAATTTTTTTAATGAACTTAAAATAAATCTAAATACATTTTTACACAACTTAAAATACAAAGATGTAGATTATTTTATTACAAAATCTTGGGTAGCTTACACAGATAAAGGAGATCATATATCGGCTCATGATCATGGAGCTAGTCATTTTAGTTTTGTTTATTATGTATTAAAAAATAAAAATCATTCCTCAATTACATTTTATGAACCAACTCAAAGATTTTACATGCCAGAGGCTACAGAGTGGAATGATCAAAACCATCAAAGTCTATCTATTAATAATGAGCCTGGTCAACTACTAATATTTCCTAGTTCACTTAAACACGGAACACAAAAAACAGAAGAGTCTTCTCCTCGTATATCAATAAGTGGAGATATTATAATGACTTCAAAAACCAACAAAGTAAGTGAGATTTTAATACCTAACCCTGCTACTTGGATGAAGCTATAAAATGTTGTAAAATGGCTTATGCCTTTAAGAAATGTAAGAATAGCCCCAGGTTTTAATAAAGCAGATACTCCTTCAGGAGCAGAAGGCCAATGGATTGATGGGGACTTTGTAAGATTTAGATATGGACAACCAGAAAAAATAGGTGGCTTCACGGCTATCGGAGCTGAAACTATATCGGGACCAACACGTGCTCAACATACTTGGACAGATTTAGAAGGAAATAGATATGCAGCATTAGGTACTTCAAAAGTTTTGTATATTTATTATGAAGATAAATTTTATGATGTAACTCCTTTAGCAACAGCAATTACAGGAGCAACTTTTACATCTACAAATGGATCTAATACAGTTACTGTTAACAAAACAAGTCATTCTTTAGACGTTGGAGAATATATAACATTTACTTCGGTTACTTTACCCGGTGGTGGAGCTACGGGTTTTACTGTAGCAGATTTTCAAAATTTTACCTATGAAGTTTTAACTGCACCAAATGCAAACACTTTTACCATTCAAATGAAAACAAATGAATCTGGTACTGGCATGACTGCAGCGGGATCTGCAAGTATAAATCCCTACGAAGAAATTGGTCCGACAATTCAAACATATGGTTATGGTTGGGGTACAAGTACATGGAGTAGACTAACTTGGGGTTCAGGTTCTACAACTTCTTCTGTAGTACTAGATCCTGGTAGTTGGTCTTTAGATAACTTTGGACAACAATTAATAGCCACAGTAAAAGATGGTAAAACATTTGTTTGGAATCCAGGACTATCTAACCCTCTTGATAATAGAGCAGTTGTTATGTCTGGTGCACCAACAGCTACAAGATTAACTATTACTTCTGATAGAGATAGGCACGTTGTTCATTTTGGAACTGAAACCACTATTGGAGATGCAACAACTCAAGATCCAATGTTTATAAGATTTAGTGATCAGGAAAATTTTAGTGTTTACCAGCCTACATCTATTAATACTGCAGGTACATTTAGACTTGATACAGGTAATAAAATTGTAGCGGCAGTTTCTGGTAAAGACTACAATTTAATTTTAACTGATCAAGCAGCTTATACCATGCAATTTGTTGGTCCTCCGTTTACTTTTTCTATAAGACAAGTTGGTTCTAACTGTGGATGTATTGGTCAACACGCAACTGTATATGCGGATGGTAAAGTATTTTGGATGGGTGCAGGTGGAGGTTTTTTTGTATTCGATGGTACTGTTAAATTACTACCATCACTTGTTGAAGACTTTGTATTCACGACTACCGGATCAAACGTAGGTATAAATTATTCATCTAATGAAATTATCTATGGATCACATAATTCTTTATTTAATGAGATTATTTGGTTTTATCCAGCAGGAACACCTTCAGGTAATCCAGCAGTGCAAAACAATAGAGCTGTAGTATATAATTATGTAGAAAATACTTGGTCTACTATGACACTTGCAAGAAGTTCATATGCAGATGCTAGTACTTATGATGTACCTTATGCAACAGAATATACATCTACTACAACTCCAACAATATCTAATTTAAGTGGAGCTACAAATACTTTTGGGTCTTCTTTATATTTTGCTCAAGAAGTTGGTACAAATAAAATTTCATTAAATGGCACCGAAACAGCAATACCTGCATATATTCAATCAGGAGATTTTGATTTACCAACCGATGGTGATGGAGAATACTTATTAAGATTAAGTAGATTTTTACCAGATTTTAAAAATCTACAAGGTAATGCAATTGTTACAATTTTCTTAAAAAACTTTCCTATTGATTCTGGATCATCTTCACAACTTGGTCCTTTTACAATTAATGCTAGTACACAAAAGATAGATACAAGAGCTAGAGGAAGACTTGCAAATATTAAAATACAAAATACTGCAGTGAATGAGACATGGAGATTTGGGACATTTAGAGCAGACGTTAACCCTGATGGAAGAAGATAATGGCTAAGATAAACGTATATGTACCAGAACCACCACAAGAATATAGCGTAGAAGGCTTTAGACAAATAAACCAAGGTCTTGCAACTATTGAAAATCAGTTAAATACTTCATATCAACAAGACTTGAAAAATGAACAAGATTCGTTTAATTACTTTATGTCATGACAATACAATATAAAAATCAAGGAATAAATTTAACAACAACAGGAAGCACAAGTGTTCTTACCTGTCCAACAGATGCAACTATTTTAATAAAACAAATTCAAACAAGCAACGCACATTCTGGTGCTGTAAGTTTAGATGTTCAATATACTGACACTTCTGCAACTGCAACCTTTAGAATATTTAAACAATCAATTGCAGCTACCACAACATTAGATGTGATAAACAATACTTTAAATTTAGAAGCAGGCGACATATTAAAAATGACTGCAGATACAGCAAATGAAATACAAGGAGTAATTTCTTATGCTTTAATTGATCGTTCACAGGAAAATGGCTAGAAAGTTTAAAGACTTTGTTGAAAGAGATAAGCCTAGGAAGAGACCTAGAAGACATTGTAAAAATCCTAATAAAAAAAAGAAGTTGCAGAATAATAAAAAATATAAT
>WLWF01002243.1_pt1 | contig 14268 bp, 8 predicted proteins | sample 6718331 | NCBI WGS metagenome assembly WLWF01 (sample SAMN12718692, study PRJNA515312) | sponge metagenome | isolation source: marine sponge | host: Mycale hentscheli | place: New Zealand: South Island, Marlborough, Capsize Point | collected 2003-05-01
CAATAGTAGAATTAGGTTATTAATATGAAAAAAGTATTTTACACAAACGGGTTTAAGCCAAACGAAAACGGTGACAATCCAGCGTCAAAAAAACTACTAGGAATGATGTGGGCAGTTAACGAGATATCTGGATATAGTTCTTTTTTATGGGATTACAAAAAGATTTCTATTTTTGAGCTATACCAGCAACACTCAGACTGTGCTGCTATATTAATCTCTGAAGGCACTGTACCACCGAATCATTGTGCTATGTTTATGGATCAATACCCAGAAGTTAAATTGATCTACGTAAACAACGGTATCAGTCTAGATACGATTAAGTTCGAGCACGAAATTAAACTAAACGAAGTTCCATTTATGGTGGAAAATAGACATATGTTCGGCAAGTCACAAGGGTATCTAACTTCTGACTATGCTGTTTTTTCTGATACTTTATCAAAAGAACAGGCCGATATGCTGAATACGATAGGCGGCATTGCAAGACTTAGGGTCTATGGGGGCAGACCCCAACACAGGGTTAATAACTATTGCGGAATATTGATAAACTCAGAGACGAAAGACTGTATGGCTTCTATAAAGAACGTTATAATGTTTGATAGTTCTTTGGAGCCTACAGTAAGAGCAATGGGCTTGAAAGCGATTGTCGCCAATAAAAACTTTTCGAATCTCGAAGATTTGGTCGGCATAGTCAAAGGAATAGACGGTGGATTAGATATTAATCTAGTTGTTTCTCCTGACGATGTATCTGGCGAAAGCTACCAAAACTATGTCGTACAACATATAATTTAAGGAAAATCAATGATAGGAATTATAACAGATCACATCTCTAACAACATTAAAAATTACCTAATGTTTAGAGAATTAAATAAATTGTCAAAAACGCAAGACTGCTACTTGTTTACAAACTCAATCGAATCGCTTCCGATGAAAAATGAGTTTTGTATACTACAGCAGGTGGAAGCAATGTCTCATCCGGGAACATTGATATCAACCAGTCTTATTACTACTCAAATCGTTCAGAACGCATTGCCTGCAAAAAGAAAGATTTTTTACATGTGGTATCCTGACTGGCCTGATTACGACAACATTAGAACAACTCAAATAACAAATATATTGATGGATGATAAAATTGAAATTATTACAAGAGGAAGTGCTCACTCAGCATTGATAAAAAACACTTTCAATAGAGACTCTGATATAATTTGCAATTGGGATTCAGAACAATTAGAAAGGCTAGTAACATGAACGTAGCAGATTTTTTTAAAATGTCGGAAGAAGACAGATTAAATTACTACAAAGATAGTTATCACGACAATAATAAAAGCTGGGGACAAATAGCAAAGGCTCTCAAGACTTACCCAAACAAGGTTCGTCGAGACGCTACAAGGCTAGGCGTTGTGTCTAGGGACAAGTCTCAAGCACAAAAAACGGCAATTCAAGAAGGAAGGCACGAACATCCTACTGCTGGTAAAAAACAATCGCAAAAGACAAAAATCAAAATTAGCGAAAGTCAAGGCAGAGTTTGGGATTCTATGACCGAAGAGGAAAGACAACATAGGTCAAAGATAGGAAACGAATCTTGGAATAAAAAAACAGAAGAAGAAAAAGCTGAATTTTTCAGAAGGTCAACTCAGGCGATTCAAGAGGCATCAAGAAACGGTTCAAAGATGGAACGCTATATATTCGAACATCTTACGAGGTTAGGCTATAAAGTAGATAAGCACAGGGAATTCTTGGTTCAGAATGAAAAGTTCCACATTGACCTTTATATTCCTTCGTGTAGGCTCGCTATAGAGGTAGATGGGCCAATGCACTTCGAACCTGTATTTGGTGAAGAAAGACTAAAAAGAAGACAAGCTGCGGATTCTCAGAAAAATGGATTAATTTTATCCTCTGGAATGGTACTTCTCAGAGTAAAATTGTTAAAGAGAGAATCACAAAGATATTTTAGGCAAATATCAGAAGAGATAGAGGGTGTGATCAGTAAGATAGAAACTAAATTTCCCAATGAAAACGAGAGGTATTTTGTAATATGAGCAAGAAAAAAGGAACAGTAAAGACAGAAATCACGGATATGGTCGATGAGATCGTAGAAGATTCTGCTGTCGAGGAAAGCACAGAACCAGTAAAGCCATCTTCTAGTGATCCGAAGTGGGTTGACTTTGTGATTGATCAACTGAAAGACAACGAGCTAGTTAACGGTGCTCCTACCACAGATGGACTAAGGCGGGTTTGCGAGAAACATTACGGAGAGATTATTTTTTCGCATAGTGCAACCGTGGATGTTTTATGCACAAACACAGGAAGGTGTGCAGTAAACCATTCTCTTGGTATTTTAAAATATGAGACAGGTTCTGAAATTACAGTTAGTGCGTGTGTTGATGTTCTTCACAACAAACTGCCAGCACCGTTCAATGAACATATGCTTGCTACTGCATGTACCAGAGCAGAGGGTAAAGCACTCAGACGAGCTATGAAAATCAAGGTTCATACCTCAGAGGAGCTTAACAACGAAGACCCAGAGGATGCTTCGTCAAGTGAGCCTTTGAATGACCAGCAAATCTCGGCCATCAAGGTTATGAGTAAAAGAAATAATGTAGACTTGAAGGGCTTCTGCAAGTCACAGTCAGATGGTGCGAATAGCATCAATGATCTAACAAACTTAGAAGCAAGATTAATTATTAACAAACTTTCCAGCTTCCAAAGAAAAGGTGTTCCAGAAGAGTTTTCTGGATACGATGCTGGCTGGGAAGAAACATTCGGAGGTTAAGCATGTCAATTAAAGCTACAGTTAGAGCTAATGAAAATCTTTCGTTCGAGGTCAGTGCAGATACTGAACCCGAACTATTTAGGCAGGTAGCAAGAGTCCATGAGGTTTTTGCTGTTAAAAAATGCGGAAAATGCGGGTGCGAAGATGTAAAGTTCGTAGTTAGAGCAGCGTCTAAGAAAAGCAAGTGGATGGAAGTCGTTTGTCAAGACTTTAACTGTCGAGCAAAACTTGTATATAGCTCAACAGAAGACCAATCAATGGTTTATCCTAAGACCCGATGGACACATTTATCGGACGCACAAAAAGAAGAAAGAAAAGACGAACAAGAATACGCAGACTCACACGCTGGGTTTTTACCCAACGGTGGATTCTACGTATGGAAAAAGAAGAATTAACCTCTGTTACTCTTCGTTCGGTTCTTCAGCCTCGCTTTGCGGGGCTTCTTTTTTTATATATGGAAAGATCGTGTTTAGAAACTGACGTGCTTTATCGCAACTACAGCCGCCTCCACCACCTTGAGCTTTTTCTACAAGCTCCTCTGTAACTCCAAACTTACTAAATACTTTTGCAATGGTATCTCCCATGCCCTCTGAGTCTCTGTATTTATAGTTAAGTTCTGTGATATCTTCAACCTCTTGAAGATGTTTCACAGCATCTTCTAGTTTTTGCTTATCTTCCATTTATTATTCCTTTAAATATTATGGGCCGGGAGGGCCGGGAGCCTCTTCCGCAGCACCTGCTGAACAGCTACAATCTTCAATAGCTGTAATTATCCAATTGCTTCCGCAAGTTTTCTTTACTGTAATACTACAACATTCCTTGATTATGCCTGTAACATGACCATCATTGTCTGTTTGTAGTTCTATATTATTAATCCAGCTTAATGTTGTCCCTGCTTCATCTGGGTCAATATTCAATCCTATTTTAACAGCCAAGCTTCCAGAACTGCTGTCAACCGAACCACCCCCTTTGAATGGCTCGGTTCCGTTTGTTGGAAGTTGGGCAATATAAAAATTACTATCGAATTCCCAAGCTGATACTTGTGCCATCTCGATAGGATCACACGATTGAGCAGAGCCTGTTCGAGCCACTCCTCCAACAGTAGTATTGTTAAAAAGTAAAGCGGTGCAGGGGCTTGCGGTTTCACAAGACGTAATGCCTATCCCCATTCCAGCTTCTATAGCGTTCCAATTTTTAGGCTGTTTTCTAGTCGTATATGGTCCCGAAGGATTATCTCCAGCACCCCCGCATGTTATGGCAGCACCCGGTGTAACCGAGCCACCAGACGCATCTTCTGTAATATATCCGTATTTATTTTGAGTGAAAGATGGCCCAACTTTATGATTTGTTGTTATAAGAAAAATTTCATCATCTGTTGTGCTACCTGTTGACGACACAAGAAAACCCGATCCAAAAGCCAAGTGGGTAAAGCTGCTTTTTGCTAAGGGGTCACCCTGACTATCACAGTAATCTAGCGAGCTAATAAACTTTTCTGCGGTAATCTTAAATCCGCAGTCTTCTTCATCTCCAACGATACCACCAATATCTTCAATCAGAAGACCTTTTCCAAAAGTCAGCCTTTCCCATGCACTAAAAGATGTAAGTGAAGCTGATGTTCCAAGGGTATCGTATCCTTGGATGTATTGATTTGAGTTAATATGAACGGCACATATGTCGACTGAGCCTTGATCTTCAATTTCTACCTTCAGACCAGTACCAAAAATCAATTTACTTGTCATCACAGGCAGAGTTTGCCCTTCTAACGGACTGCATGAGCCAGAACCGGCTACAGCCACTTTGCTAGAAATTCTTAAATGCGAGCTTTCTCCTTCGTTACTAGGTATAACAATCATTCCTTCGTCAAATATCCATTTTGGATAACAGGCTGTATTCATACCAATAGCATTGCTATAAGTACCACTTTGTGGTTTACACCAATCGGGAGGTATAAAATCGTCCGCTTCATTATATCCAGAAATTATCGCTGGATAGCCAATTATCCTAGTTCTACATGGGTCGTCAAACTCACCCGATGATTCTACAACTATCCCCCCATCCACAAACAAGGTTTCAAAAGACTGATTAACCTCTTTTAGCTCACATACAGTTATAGTTCCAGTTGGTTCTTGAATACCAGATATATAATTGATTGCAGTAACACCAACAGTATCCCCTAAATCTTGCATTTGAAGACCGTCACCAAACTGTATTATTTCTGGGTCTCCATCACTGTTCCCAGCGGAAACTACAGTTTTAGGAAAACTTAAAGCACCACCACTTACAGAACAATCGTCACCTTGAACATATATGCCTAAAGATTCACCACCGCCTCCAGTAGCGACACCTGTAAAATCTATAAACACTGAATTCACACAAGTTCCAAGCTGACTGGTAACTTCAAAACCACTTCCAAAAACAAGCCTATTTATATCTTGAATTAAATCGGTATTGTTAGCTTCGTATTCATCTTGTTGTTGAACGTCTAATCTATATATTGGAAATGCATAATGAGCACAATCTATATTGTCATAATATGATGGAAACTTGCCTATTCCGCTTGGAGGTGATGGAGTCCAAGGCCACTCAACATCAATAGTAGGACTTCCAATAGCACCACCATTTTCATCTACTGTATTTGGCTTTATATTGTTTACATCAGAAGTTCCATCGTCTAGTATGCAACCGTCATTAGTGGCGTGTAATGGTCTTGGAGGCGGCGGCGTAGTCCAAACTCCTCTTTCTCTGTCTAGCCGCAAGTCTAAAGGAGCTACAGGCCAAGTCTTTGGATTTGCCATAAAGTTTGACAAAAATTTATCAGTAAGAGATGATGTGGTAAATGTCCCACCTTCTGCGGAAGCGGCTGAATCTGCTTCGTTTGGCACTGGCTTATTATTGAGGTCGTACCCAAACTGCTGGATCATCAATGGGCCTTTGAGGGCAAAAAATCTGTAATCCGACATATAGCCCTCTCCGTTCGCTACAGCCTCATTTTCTGCTATTGTAAACGCCTTTGCTGGAGTTTGCGTATTTCTACCTAAAGCCTCAATGTCATGTCCAGACGGAGTGGAAGTATTCGCATCTCTGTCAGTCGGCAAAGCATCTCCGGCATTTGATACTGGGTCTAGATATTCAGTGTCAATCAAAAGCTCTCTTCGCTCGTTGATCGGAGGATCAGACGCTTGCGGAGTTCCAGAATTACACCCACCCAACTTAGTAATGTAAGGAGTAAAGCCGCCATCACCTGCTCTAGATACGGGTCTAATCAGTCCGTCCAAACTCATCATTGCGGAATTTGACCAAGAAGAATTTGTAGTATATCCTATTCCCGCATCTTTAGCGGTGATACTAGAAACTTCATTTCTGTATTCGCTAGTATATCTACCTATAAACATATGGTGTGCAGACTTAGGAGCACGAGCACTTTTTGCTAATTGAGCTTCGACTATCTGCCTAGAACGATTTCTTGCGTCTTGAACTTTTAAGCCTTGTAAAAACTTAGCCCTTATATTTCTATTTGCCTGAAGTCTTCGTTGACCAATTTCTTTTAGTCTTGCCGCGTTTTGTTTGGCGAACGCCCCAAACCTAGAAGTAAATGTGCTAAACTGGTATTCGGTTGTGAATCCTCCCGGTCCAACATTGACATTAACATTTGTGATATTTGGCCCGAATTCTCCAGTCCAAGCGTTCATAGGACAGTAGTAATATGATATATTTGGATCGCATGAATTAATACTGACCGATCTCGTTTCTAAATATTTTTGGTTTCCTTGAGACGTAGGAGGGGTAGTTGTGTCTACAGAAAATAACTCTGCTCCAATTGGAATATTTGGAAAACCTGCCACAGAGACAGTCCCTCTTTCGCTTTTCCTCATTTGTGCAACAGAGTTTGCAACCTGATCAAGTGCGACCCTATAAAGCAATGTATTACTACCGTATTCCCAAGGAACCAAGCCCTCATCCTTTTGTGCAGTCACTTGACCGGGTAATCCAGCCACACCCCAAGGCCCATATACTTCGGTGTTGTTTAAAGTTGGACAAAGTGCAGCAGTAGGAGCAACAGCTACATGAAGTTCTGACATCGAAAAGCTGCCGCGATCACCAGCAATATCAGCACTGCCCGGAATTGCAGTTCCCGCAGCATTAAGAAAGTTGCCCATGCCGCCATGAGGTTCGTCCAACCCCATCACTTCGTCTTGTCTACTAGGTACTGCTGTTGAAGTTTTTACAACAAAAGATATTGTTGACGCTGATGGGTCTAATGGGGTTCCAGCTACCCACCTTGCGTCTAATTCTGCCTTCACCCAAATCGAAACACCATCAGAAATATAATTTTCGTCTCCAAGCTTTGTAGGGTCTGCCACTATAGAGCCACCAGCACCACCCATTGTAAATCCACCAGTTACTGGAAACTTAACAATTGTTTGATACTTACCAGTATCATCTCTGAAGAAATCCGCTGCGGGACCATTGTGTTGCAAGCCTATAATATTTACTGTTGAATCTGAAACCCAACAACCGTCTGTTGAAGGATCATGCGAGAATCTATATCTTTGAGTTTCCAAGTCTCGGGTTACGCAAACAAACGGAGCGTTTACCAAAAACTGCTTTCCGTAAAATTCATCGGCAAAAGACTTTAAAAATGAATAAATTTTATCAACATCTTTCGGAGTGTTTTTAGAAAAGTCTGTTTCATCAGAAATTGATGTGTTTTGCGGAATGACCGTTGCTACGGGCGGCTTTTTCCCCTCGTAAGAATCTGCCAGTATCTGAGAGTCGATTGACTGAGGCACTAGGTTTGTATTCATCCAAGTGTAAGTGTCTCCACCTTTTGCATGAGAAACACTTTTCCAGCTATCCATATCTCCTAGAACTGCCATAAGCTCAGATTCACTGACAATACACCAGTCTGAAGTGAACGGTGTGAATAAAGTAGTGTTGAGTCTTCTCACATCGAGTCTTACTAGATATTCGTTATTTCCGTTAATGGTGGCCTGAATTAAAGCACCGTCTGTATCAACCCCAAAAAACGGCAGCATCTGGGTGTTGTCGGCAGAAAAAGGCTCTCTAATGTTGCCTCCCATTAGATATGTAGACGTACTCTCGTTTCGAACCTCTTGTCCTCTAGTATAGGATAAAACACCTCCGTTTGCATTTTCTGCGGCTGATTGTCTTGCGGCTATAAAGTCATCAAGCCTTCCGAGCACTGGCTGACCTGCCCTAGAAACAAGCCTAACCTTTATTATTTTTACTACATTGCCTGCTATTTTGACAGGAAGAAGCTCAAGATAGTAGTCGCAACTTGCGTCAGCAGAAACCTGCGTTAATACCTCAGAAAGACTTATGGTAGAATCTCCACCAATCCTGTAGTATGTTGGAGCTATTACCTGATCAAACTCTGAAAGGTCTATAAGATAGTCATGATTATACAGATTGGCGTTAGGTATTGTTTGAAAAATGGGGTCTGTAATTTGGCTATCCGCTTTGATTACACCATACCCCTCTTGGCTTGGGGTCGGACCAACATACACTATTCTAGCATCTCTAGATATTGCATTGTATTGACTTTTTGTAAACGCTTTATTTGTGGATGCTGTCAGTGTGTGAACTGAGCACTTTACGTCATTCCAGTTTATTCCTCTATCGTTAGCTATATTTCCTATGGCATTATCTTGAGTGACTCCACCGATAGCACCAGCAGGAGAAGAAGAACACGCTGATCCCAGATTTTCTACATAAGCGTATACATTTATTAAATTAAAAACACCAGACGTTGGACCCGGATATGAGTCCAAGATAAGCTGCGTGTTTTCTATAACCACTCTTGGGTCTGTAACCTGAACGCTATACGAGGGGTTTCCGTTTGGGTCTGTTTTTTCTATCCAAGACTGTATTAAGCCGCAATATTCAAAACCACCCCTGTCAGATGGATCATTTGGGTCTTCTTCCATTCTAAAATAGACAGCAACGCCGGGATCAGGTGCTAGAAATCCGGGGTCTGCTATATTTCCAGTCTGCCTGTTTAGCGATTTGTCCCACCATATTTTAGGACCAATGCATGGGTCTTGCACTAGCTCTACAGTCAGTGTAGATGATTGTTCGCCCCACCCAGCAGATACAGTAAAGCTTTTTACACTACACCCCAAAAAGATTGTTTGTGGTAGTGGTCCATATATACGTTCTGGAGTACATGTGTTTTTGCCTAATACAGCCATTTTTGTTCCTTGTTTCCTATAGTTTAAGTACTACAATTATTATATGTGAATCCAACGCTTTTTGTGAACCTGCCTTGAGAAAAAGCCCAATTTTCTGAGTTTTGAGACACAAATACTTGGCTATAGTTATTTCCTAGGTCTCCAGATACAGTAGAAATAAGATCGTCAATTGACCCCGTTGGTACTGGTGCAAAAATATCTTCCATCGTTGCACAACTTGTAGGTGGTAAAGTCACAAGCTCTATGTTTACTGTTCTTGTTCTTACGGTTACTGTTCCAATGTCTTGTAATATTGGACCAGCGGCTCTGCCTATTACAACCTGTGATGCAAATACATCGGTAGCAAGTTGATCGTCAATTGTTATGTTTTGAGATAAAATACATTCGCCAGTGATACAACCGCTTGGCTTTGTAGTATACTGAAGATCGTAAGTTACAGTTCCCTCGATGGGATTAACTGCCACGGTCTTTGATTCTATAGATGGATTTAGCGGCCTATTATAACACTCTCCAGTTATACCTTGATATCCAGCTACTGCTCTATCAAAAAGTCTCGCTTGAACCAATTCCCAATATTCGGTAGCAGCCGTATACTTACTTGTTGTTACATCAAATCCTATTTCTGGCTGATTCCTACCCCAGTCGATTGTGGCAAGACCTTGAATTTCTCCTTGAATTGATACACTTACTATGCCTTCTTCTTGAGCCGTTGAAATCTCAAAAGTTTCTATAGCATTTGGTGGTAACTGATTGTCTCCACCTGAAGCAGCGACAATAAATGTCTCTGTTACTTGGATAGTTCCCGCGTCTGGATTTAATGCAACCTGTCTATAATTATTGAAAACCCCTGTGCCGCCATCTTCAAACTGTGCTCCCGGCAAAGGCATAATCCCGCTAAGGTTTACATATCTTCCTTGAAAGCCTAGTTTTTCTGCCGCGTAGGACTGTGCATCCTGCCAAGGTCTTGATGGAGTTTCACTTCCGGTATATACAAGCCTAGCAGTAACATCAACTGTATGAGTAACAGCCAACTGGTATGGTAAAGCCTCATTGTAAGCATCACCCGTTCCTCCAGACTGCAACTGCCACTCTAACGGAAGTCTTTCGTCTTGTATCTCGATATCCCAACTTTCGTCACAACTTTCAATAAAGGGTGGGAATAAAGAACTATTGAAGATATCTCCACCAGTACCTTTCACATATGTAGGCATTTCAAACTCTACATCATAAGAAATTCTTCTGGTGTAATTGTCACTTTCAGGATTTATATTGTAGCTACTGATCTTTGGGTAGCCGCTTAGTATTCCACTACCATTACAAGAAACTAGCAATAGTCTCCCATCGTGGTTGAGGCCAGACTTTAGTTCTTCCATTTCTTCAAATAACTGTATAATTCCAGACTCTGGTTGTTGAGAGTCTGTTATTATCAACTGCCCGTCTAAGCTTATGGTGTGAATAATACCATAACCTAATCCTGATGGGCTTTTGAGTGGTGACGAACTTATTGAAAAAAGTGGCCTTGGAGAAAATACATATTCTCCATATTTAAATTGTAATGACATTGAATATTCCTAGTTGACAAAGGTAATGATCGGCAAACTAGCTGCCTAGTTGTAGTTTTTGTCTCTTAATTTCTTCTGCTATTAGAGGCATAAGTTCTTTTGAAAATGAATCTTTGAAATCTGCTAACATTTGGGTTCCATTTAGTATTACTTCAACAGGAGCTATTTTTCCGTTGATTGTTATTTCTAGTGCAGGAAGATTTGTGAGCTTGTCGGCAGCAGCGTTTAACTGTTGCGAGACTTGCGTCATTTGGGTCAGTGACTGATTAAGTTCTGCGGCTCCTTGAATTTGTACAGGCCCAGTAGTCTGCTGTCCAGCGGAAGGCTTGCTAGTAGGTAGCTGTTGATTAAAAGTAAGATTATCAGGTTTTTTAATTGAACTTGGGGGTTTTCCTTGATAAATCCCTTCCTGTGTTCCTAAAGACCCAGTAACACCAGGAGGAAGTTTGCCTTGTGCTTGTGCCTCTTCGCGTGTTAAGCCTAGTGCATTTCTTGCTGCTAGCCTTGTTCCTTCTGAAGACGTAGGATCATTAAGTCTTGCTGTTGATCTTTGCGTCTGAGCATCTCTTCTTCTTTGCTTCATTAGAGGAGTTAAAGTCTCTCCACTTTTGGGGTTGAGTGCCGTATTTGGATCTGCTTCTCTGTTGCCTCTTTCTGCGTCTCTCTTTGCTCTTCGGGCTGCTTGTGCTCCACCTTCTGAAAGGTTGCCATCGGCTATTCTTTTATCAGACCTTGATATCTGAGCATCTCTTCTTGCTTGCCTGTCAGACTCAGAATTTCCAGTAGGTAAAGGGTTTTCTTTTCTGTCTAAATCTCTAAGCCCACGTCTTGCCGCACTCTTCTTTCCCGCAGAAGCTGTAGGGTCATTAAGTCTGTCTTGGTATCTTTGCCTAGCGGCGTTTCTTCTTTTGGTTTTTAAGTCAGTACTTACATCCGCTCCTTTTTCGTTGTTGAGTGCCGTAGCTGGATTTGCTTCTCTTTTTGTTCTTTCTGCGTCTCTCTTGGCGGTACGAGCCGCTCGTGCTCCTCCTTCTGAAAGGTTACCATCAGCTAATCTTTTTTCTGATCTTGATATTTGAGCATCTCTTCTTCTTTCTTTCATTTCAGGAGTTAAGGTCTCTCCCTTTTTGGGATTGAGTGCAGTCTCTGGGTTTTCTTCTCTTTCTTTTCTGTCTAAATCTCTTAGACTTCTTCTAGCAGCTTGCTGTGATCCTTCCGAGGCTTTGGGGTTGTTAAGTCTAGCTTCCGATCTTGCCCTTTGTGCGTCTCTTTTAGTGAGTGGCCCTGCGGTATCTGATGCTGCCTGTTGTTTTGCTGTTGCTTGATTTACATTAGGTTGTACTGGTTCTTCCGTGCCTCCAGCTACACCCGCGATAGGGAATCTGTCTTGTGATGTAGAGTCTTTGTTTGTAGTACCAAGTACAGCCGCATCCCTTTCTGCTAACCTAGCGGGGTCTGGCTGAGAACCCTTTCTAAAACCTTTTCCGTCAACACCACCTGATCCTAAGTTTCGGTCTTTAACAAATTTGTCAACAGCAGCATCCTTAGACCCGTCTGCACTAACCCCTAAGTTTCCGAGGTCATTTTTTCCTCTAAGCCCTAGCCTGCCAGCAGTTTTACCCGTCTCTTTTTCTTGATCTTGAAGGTATCGAGTTATTATTTTTTCTTCTTCTGGAGTAAGTTCTGTTCTAGAAACAGCTTGACCCGTTTCATCTACATCAGGAACAAACGCATTGCCACCCGCAGTCTGAGGGAGACCGCCTGTGTCTTTTGCTGCCTGCTGTTTTGCAGCAGCTTGTGGCTGTTTTGCAGCAGCTTGTGGCTGTTTTGCAGCAGCTTGTGGCTGTTGAATTAAATCTGTCTGCACCGCCGAGAATTCTTGACGTGTCAGAGGCTGACCTTGGTTTGTCTTGGCTTGGTTAACTGGAGGTGTAATAGCCTTGCCGCTACAAACACAATCCGCTATTCTTCGTAGAAGTTTTACGATTTCTCCTACATTAAGAGGACCACTAGAACCTTGACTGGGTATAGCTGCTTGAGTTGGTACTGGAATTCTTGGCTGTTCAGGTGTTGGTTTAGTTGCACCTTGTTGTTTTGCGGCATCGTCTGCTTTCTTTTGTTTTGCAGCGGCATCGTCTGCTGCCTTTTGTTTTGCTGCCTTTTGTTTTGCATCTTCTGCTGCTTTTCGTTTTGCATCTTCTGCTGCCTTTTGTTGTGCTGCTTGCTTTTTTGCGTCTTCTTCTGCCTTCTTTTGAGCTTCGGGGGCTTTTGCAAACTCCTTCTTCGCCGCATCCCTTGCATCTCTAAGTTTTCCAATTTTTGTTAGTTCTCGCTCGCCAGTTTCTTCATTAAATTGAAATCTAGCTGACGAACCGGCAGCACCAGCTTCGGTGATTCTTTTAAGTTCTTCAAAAACTGCATTTTCTGCTTCTCTGTACTTCTTTTCTGCTTCATTAATTAGGTTAGATGGAGCATCAGCAAGAGCAGCTAATCTCTTATCGCCAAACGCTTTCCCCTTATCTAAACTTTTAATAGCTTGATTTCTAGAATCTCTTAACGGCTGTGCTTTGGCTTGCCTTTCTTCAAAAATCTTTCTTTCTTTTTTGTTCGCTTCCTCTTTTTCGGAAAGTCTAAGGTCTGCTCTTTCTTTGTCTGTAAGATTTTGAGGGTCTCGTGCTACCTCTCCCAGTGCTTTTCCCTTGAACGTATCTCCCGTCTTGGGAACAAGAGCACCAAGACCAGTATCAGAAATTTGTACATTGCCAGATTTGTCCCTCTGGCTTATTCCTGCCGAACGCACTACATTCTTGTTGGACTCAATAAACTTTTGTCTAAGTGGAAAGAAGGAATCTGGAAGCGTTTCTTGTTCTCTCGCCTCTTTGCTTTGGTCTAGACTTCTACGAAGAGAATTAAGACCTGAAGCCTTATCAAGATTCGAAGCAAAATCTTTTTCACTTATTCCTCGTCCCTTTAGCTCAAACTCAGGATTTAGGCTTTTATTTTTGCTAGAAGCTCTTTCCCCAACTCTTGCGTTTATTTTTCTAGCCTTAGCAAGAGAAGAGTCATCTTGCTCACCTTTTAAAAATGATGAAGTTGACTCAATTGTTTTTTGCAGACCTCCTTTTTTCTCTTGAAAATTAGCATCAAAGTCTGCTCTTGCCAAGTTAAACTCTTTGCTTGACCTACCAAAGTCTCGTTCGGCCTTTATTAATGCTTGTGCGAGCTTTTCAACTTTCGGAGTAACTCCAGAAAATTTATCTGCTTCTTTTTCTATTACTTTAGCAATAGTTTTTCCGACGCTTGCACCAACATCAAAAGCTCCATCTCCTAGAAGAGTATCAACGCCACTACCGACAATGCCACCATCTTGTGCATATAACACCCTGTCTCTCTTTGGCCCAGAAAGATTGTTCAACATGTTTAAATTACCAACACCTATTCTGTCAACCGCCGACTTTTGCATAACAAATTCGCCCTCAGACAACATAGCAGGAATAGTATCGGTTCCTTTTTTGAACTGATCAAACGGGCTAGTTCTTCCCCCATTGGCACGATATATAATGCCTCCTTTGGCAAACGTTGGAGGAGGTGTAGCAGCAGGAAACGGTGCTTGGTCAGGAGGATTGAGAGTTAAAATTGTGTTTCTTAATTTTTCAAACTCTTGATTTAGCTGCATTAACACATCTTTTGTTTTAGTTAACTCGTCTTGCAGTATTTGCTGTTG
>WLWF01002245.1_pt1 | contig 14263 bp, 14 predicted proteins | sample 6718331 | NCBI WGS metagenome assembly WLWF01 (sample SAMN12718692, study PRJNA515312) | sponge metagenome | isolation source: marine sponge | host: Mycale hentscheli | place: New Zealand: South Island, Marlborough, Capsize Point | collected 2003-05-01
CAGTACGCTCTCGCTTTCGCCGGAAGGAAAAGCACTCATGGCCTCTCGAGATATAAACGTCGTTGCACTCGTAAAGGGCAGTGAGCGATATGTGTTTCTCTACGATGACGACAGTAGAACAGAAACACTGAGAACGCTTAACCGCTACGCGTCAGATCCAAAACTTAGCTTTTCCTGGTACGACGCGTCCGTCCTTGGCCAAAAGGTTCGTCAAAACAAGTCTCATTCACGAAGAGAAGGCATAGCTCCACGAGTTGACCGTCGAACCTCGTAGCTTCAGTGTGCAACAACTTTGGATAACGATTCCACATCTCTCTCATTTTATATTTAAAAGGTTATGGTCGATCACGCGGCGAACCCTGCTTTTAGAGAGTCTTTGAATCGCTATCTTCGTTTCTTGGCAGCTGAAAGAGGTGGTGCAACCCATACGGTAAAAAGTTATCGTGAGGACTTGCTCCAACTTATCGATTATCTCCAAGATGCCGGCTGCAACCGACCTGCAGACGTCACGACAGTTATACTTCGCCGTTACGCGGCAGCCCTTCACGCTACGGGCTACGCACCAACTACAATAGCTCGCAAGCTAGCGAGCATCCGTAGTTTCTATCGATTTGGCCACAGAGAAGGGTGGGTCTCATCAAACCCGGCCCAGCCTCTTCGGAGTCCAAAGAGGGGCCGTTCTCTCCCAAAATTCTTAACCGGAGATGAGATAGCACGTTTGCTGGTGGCTCCTTCTGCCACCACTGATGCAGGACTTCGTGATCGGGCAATCCTCGAGCTTCTCTATTCTTCCGGTGTTCGTGTAGCGGAATTAGCTGCAGTGAATGACACCGATCTTGATCTTGAATCTGGCACTGTGAAGGTGCGTGGCAAAGGACGTCGAGAACGGCTGGGAATAGTTGGATCACACGCACGCCAAGCAATCAAAAGATGGCAACAAGTCCGAAAGAGATTTGGAAAGCGACAATCAGCTGGAAGCACACACCCCCTTTTTCTTAACAAATTCGGTGGCCGGCTTTCGGTGAGAAGTATTGGCCGTTTATTAGAAAAACATCTCGCAACGACTGGACTGACCGGCCGAGCAAGCCCTCATACACTTCGTCACAGCTTTGCCACACACTTACTTGATGCCGGTGCGGACATTCGGAGTGTTCAAGAACTTCTCGGACACAAAAGTCTCGTTACGACGCAAATTTACACTCACGTTACGACGAGCCGTCTACTTGAAGCATTTGAAAATGCGCATCCGAGGGCACACTAGCTGATCATTTCATTAAGCAAGCCCACGCCTCACTGCCCAAACAGCAGCCTGAGTACGATCACTTACGGCGAGCTTTCGGAGAATATTTTGAACATGCTCTTTCACAGTTTCCACGCTTATTGTCAGAGATTGGGCAATTTCCTTGTTGGAAAGCCCCAGTGCCACGTGCCGCAAAACCTGCATTTCTCTCTGAGTAAGTGGGACATCGGGATCAGGTGTCGCAACACGATTGGCCATGGTTGTCGCCACTCTACGCAACTCTCCAGCACGCATTGGGAGTTGCCCGGAGGCAGCTCCCGTAATTGACTCCAGCAGCTCTTCCCGGCTGGAACCCTTGAGAATGTAGTCATGGGCTCCCGATGCAACAGCTCGGGCAATGTACGTTGGATTGTCAAACGACGTGAGCATAATGCACCGCACACTCGGGACGTCACCACGAATTTTTTCGAGTGCAGCGAGACCATCATTTCCGGGAGCCATCCTAATATCGAGCAAAACAACATCGGGCTTATGCTTCCGTGCAAGACGGACAACTTCCTCCCCAGTTGAAGCTTCCGCAACTATCTCAATATCAGTGCCAGCAAGGAGGCTCACAAGCCCACATCGCACAACCTCATGGTCATCCGCAATGATAACTTTGACACTGGTTGCAATTTGTTTCAAGGAACATTTTTCTGTGTGAATAGCAAAAACTGCTTCAAGGAATTACACCATTTGAACTTCAAAAGTGGACATTTTTCTCATTTATTTTGCCCGGAAAGCTTTATGGCTTGCCTAAACACGATGATCAAACATTCAATGTCGCATCTTCGAAATGGAGTGATTAAGTGCAGCGGTAGAGTCGCGTTGAAGACCAAAAGTTTTTCGGTGCAAGAAGCCACTCAGGAGGGACTCAAATTCTAGCAGTTAATAGGAATCCTTGTAACTCAGGAATTCCACGACTTTCACGTCACACTGAAGGCATGGGGGGGTTCGCATGGGGGGATAAGCGAGGAACAACATCCGTCGGGTTGCGTACGTGTATCAGAACTGCAAGAACTTTAAAAAAATAGAAATACTTTCTACGAAGGCTAGCCGCCTCATTAAAACTTATTTTCAGCGTCTGCTTCTCACTATCCTTAGTGAGTTCACGCTTAGTGAGGTGGCGATCCACCATCCCTCATCAAATCAAGAAGCGCTTGCGCACCCTGGCTTAAGAGCTTTTCAGCAACCTCACGGCCAAGTGATGCGGCACTTTCTGAGTTTCGCACTTGCGAGGAACAAGACGCTGTTCGCATTTCTACGTTTCCTCCAGCATCAGATAGCACACACCCTCCCAAGGTGAGATTGCCATCTGCTTCAAATTTTCCCCAACTACCAATTGGTGCGAGGCACCCCCCAGCGAGAGCCGCCAGAAGCGCACGCTCGGCGATAGTTGCCAGGTACGTTGCAGAATCATGTATCGGTTCAAGCATTTCTCGTACCCGTTGATTTGCTTCCTTGATCTGAATAACCAAAGCTCCCTGAGCCACCGCAGGCCAGAACTCTGGTGGCTGCAGTAATTCCGTTATCCTTCCCGCACGGCCAAGCCGCTCAAGGCCTGCAGCTGCGAGAACAACAGCATCAAGTTCCCCTTCATCAAGCCGCTTCAGACGTGAATCAACGTTGCCTCTGATAGCAACAATCTGCAGGTCTCGACGAACCGCCTGAATCTGAATTCGTCGCCGAATGCTCGCTGTGCCGACACTTGCATCCGCTGGTAAATCACGAATCGCGACCCCGTCCCGACTAACTAAAACATCAAATGGTGTCGCCCTGAGCGGAGTACATGCAAATTCAAGACCAGGCGTCATTGCTGTTGGCAGGTCTTTCAGACTATGGACCGCCAGATCTATTCGTTCTTCGAGGAGTGCTTTTTCAAGCTCACGAACAAAGACACCGTCATTCCCAATCTGTGCAATTGGAACAGTCTGCTGCTGATCCCCACGAGTCGAGATGATCACTTCTTGTACTTCAAAGCCAAAACTCCGCAGTTGATCTATGACATGGCCTGTCTGAGTTCGAGCGAGCTGGCTTCCACGAGTTCCAACCCGCACCATCTCACCAGCACGTTTTTCCACGTTTTTTTCATTCCCTCTGATATATGGTTTGTCTCAAAAAATTTTGCTTCGCAAACTCTAATGATTGCCTTCAGACTCCATAGCCTCGTCTGTTCTGGCAAGAACAGCAGCGTAAACAACTCTGGCATTAATCTCCAGCAGACAGCGTGTTATAGCTGACAGTGTAGCTCCAGTGGTTGCGACATCATCTACCACGAGCACTCGCTTACCTGTGAGTTGACTACCCACACCCGAAAATTTAGCGAAGGCATTTGCAGGTCGCATTTTGGCTGACAATGACTTCTGAGGCCTCGTAAATATCCGTTGTTTTATATCACAGCGATACGGAACTCCGAGACGTGACGCAATTTTTCTTGCCATAGTATTTGCAGCATTTGTCCCTCTTTCCCATCGCTTACGCCAATGCATGGGAACTGGAACAACAGCATCTAACTTCAAATCACGTATGGCCGGATGCCGTTCAATAAGAAGATCCGAAAGAGCTTCCACAAGGCCTTCGCCTGCAGGCCTCTTACCCGCCAAGACACTCTCACGTAGGAGGTCTTGATAACTGCCAAGCACAAAGATCTGCTGCCACAAAATCTTTTCCTCACCCAGTTGCTGAGCGAGTTTTTGACACAAAGGGCATGAAGTGTCGCTGGGCCTCGGAAGACCACAACAGTCACAGCGTGGACTCAAGTCAGTTACTTCAAACCGACATGTTTCGCACAAAGGAATATCGTTTCCAGCCTGTCGACTTTCTTGCGACTGGTCTTTGAAGATGTCTTGTCCACACGCCACACAACTTGCTGGAAAAAAAATGGTGCTCAATTCGATCAGCTGCTGCCTTGCCCAGCCTTTGCAACCGACCCAACTAATCGGCAATCGTCTGTAATTTCTCACCATTTCATTTGTTCCCGATTTAGGACAGACAAAAGAATTGACGCTGACAGACAGCCTACCTATCTTTCCGGAATTCGGCATCTATTCCCTTGGCAGCTTCATTTCATGCTGATTGATCGCTACCTCATTCGTGCCCAGCTACAATCATTTTGTATTGTCTTTATAAGCCTTGCTGGACTGACGTTCGTCATCGATGCATTCACGAACCTCGAAGAGTTCATGCTTCATGCGGAAAAAACAGGTGGGCTTCTACGGGTTCTTGGCATGTACTACGGCTATCGACTCATCTCATTTTTCGATGCCACGAGCCCCATTATCTCGTTAGCCAGCGGAATGTTTGCTTTATCGTGGCTTGAACGACATAACGAACTCACCGCCCTACTAGCAGCCGGAATTACTCGATGGAGAATCGCAAAACCTGCGATTCTTTTCACGATCTTTGTGAGCCTTCTTGCCATTGGCAACCGAGAGTTTGTACTCCCTTCGATACGGTTTGTAATCGCACGTAATGCACAAGATCTCGATGGGCAGAGTCAAAAAAACTTTGAGGCCCGATATGACCATGAAACTGAAATACTATTCCGTGGACAATCATATCAAGAGGCTTTGCAGCGTCTTGAGTCACCAAGTCTACTCATGCCTCCCTTGCTGGCTGAACTCGGCCCACAGATTGATGCAGCCAATGCTATCTGGGAACCAGCAGCAACAGAACACCCCGCAGGGTATCTGCTTCGTGGGGTTTCCCGACCACCAGACATTGATTCGCTACCCGCTCTCAAACTTAGAGATTCAACTGTGGTTTATACAGTTGAAGACTCTCCATGGCTAAAACCCAATGAATGTTTTGTGACAAGTGGTGTGAGTTTTGAGCAAATGATCGGCTCGAGTAATTGGAGCCTTTATTCATCGACCAAGAATCTGATCAATGCAATTTCAAATCCTAGCCTAGGCGTTGGTGCAGAGGTTCCCCTACGTGTCCATTCTCGGTTCGTTGCCCCGTTTCTCGACATTTCCCTCGTCTTGCTCGGTATACCGCTGGTGCTCGGACCGAGTCGACGGGGTGTCTTTGTAGCAGTTGGACTCTGTGTTTTAACGACTGTAGCGTTTTTCCTGACAATACTTGGATTCCACGCCCTAGCCACGAGTTACATTCTTGGACCGTCTTTCGCTGCCTGGGCTCCGCTTATGGTGATGGCTCCACTTGCAGCGTGGCGAGCGCAACCCATGTGGGAATAAAAGTATGGCAGGAAATTTTGAGCTCTGTCTCGCAACAAGTGGCACATCTTTCCCGATCCTCTTTTTTTAGCCAAGCCTTTTTTCTCGACCCGAACCACCCTCTCTGCCGATAGTATCAGAAGAGGCGCGGGACGCACCTCTCCAGCATCAAGGGAAACGTAATGCTGGAACCCAATTTGGCAAAGGAGTGCCCTCACAATGTGGATTAACACCACACGTTTTGGACGTATCGATGTTGATTCAGTCGATCTGCTGAACTTCCAAAGCGGTCTGCCCGGTCTCGAGCAATGCCGAGAATGGGCTCTACTTGCTGACGCTGAGAACGACGCTCTCGGCTGGCTTCAAAGCACAACCCGAGACGACGTCGCAATCGCGGTTGTCAGCCCGAGACGATTTGTACCTCAGTACCAAGTCCGGATACCAAGAAGTGAGCTTACGCCACTCCGGCTGCACGACATTCGGCAGGCGCAGCTTGTGGTAGTTGTCAGTAAAAACAACAAAGGACTTACACTTAATTTGAAAGCTCCAATCGTTATAAACCTTGAAGACCGTACAGGCCGTCAAGTTGTTGCGAGTGGAGACTTATCTTTGCATCAACAACTAGATCACACCCTAGCCACGCTTAAAAAGAGTGCATAATTCGATGTTAGCTGGAAGCTTGGAACACCAGCTTAAAAATACATCAGGAAGGAACCAACGATGCTCGTACTCTCTAGACAACGTGATGAAAGTATAATGATCGGCGACAATATTGTTGTCACGATCGTAGATATTCGTGGAGACAAAGTACGGCTAGGCATCAATGCACCTTCGGAAATTCCTGTGCACCGCCAGGAAGTCTATGAAGCCATTCAGCGTGAGAATATTCGAGCTGCCAGTCTTGAACCCGAAGAAACACGAGACATCGGCGGGCTCACGTCGAAGTGATCGCTCACTACAATCTCATCCGGCCGTCTGCCTCCACGAAGCCTAACGGCAGAGTTTCCGGATAATACACGCCTAAACTCACACCGATGTAGTGAATGCCTACCGTCGAGCCTACAGACACCATGTACCGTCATGCCAATTTGTATCTGACAAAACGGCTACGGGTTCAAGAAATACTGAGGCTCATTGCCCGGCCGCCATTTAATATTACAGCCGATACTCGGACGCTGCGGCTGGGGAAGTGGCCGAGATTCAAGCAAGGCATCGATAGCCTTTCGAAGATCCTCACCCGTCACGGGCACTCCGCTGTCAGGACGACTTTCGTCAAGCTGGCCTCGGTACACTAATTTGTGGTTCCCATCGAAAAGATAGAAGTCCGGTGTACAGGCTGCCCCATAGATTTTTGCGACTTCTTGTGTTTCATCAAACAAATAGGGAAACGGATAGCCCCGCTGCTCACTTTCATGAACCATTTGCTCCGGAGAGTCGGCGGGGTGTGCTGCGACATCATTCGAATTTATAGCCACCATCCCGACACCCTTCGGCATGTACTCATGGCCGATCGCAGCCAACTCATTTGCCACATGTTTTACAAACGGACAATGGTTGCAAATAAACATCAAGACCGTCCCACGCTCCCCGGCAACGTCTGCAAAAGAAAGTGTTCGTCCGTCTATATTTGTCAGTGAAAAATCCTCTGCCTCTGTCCCAAGAGGAAGCATCGTGCTCGGAGTACGAACCATGTTCTTTTCCTTTAAAACGTGTCTCAAAAAACAACAAACAATTTACTGTGAACTATTTGCCCGAAACAGCTGGCAGGCATTTGCCGTGGTTGCGGCAGCAAGAGACTCAATTGTCTCTCCGCGAATATTTGCTAAACATCGAGCTGTATGCACCACGTGCGACGGCTCATTTCGTCTTCCGCGTAACGGTTCAGGAGACAAAAACGGGCTGTCTGTTTCAACAAGCAAACGATCAAGCGGGACTGTTTTGGCTACTTCCCGCAGCGACTCAGCTGACCGAAACGTCACCATTCCTGCAAACCCTATGTAGAACCCAAGCTCAAGGGCTTCAGCTGCTTCCTCGGCAGTCCCCGAGAAGGCATGCAATACACCAGTCATTGGCTTTTGTTGAGTTGCTTTTGCAAGCATATCGAGGACATCGCGAATGCTATCGCGAGTATGAATGACGAGTGGTAGTTCCGCTGCTTGCGATAAACCAATATGACGATCGAAAAACAATTGCTGATTTTCTTTGGAGGCGACTGTGCGAAACCAATCTAAGCCTGTTTCACCAATCGCAGAAACTTTTCCTGAGTCCACAAGATTCTTGATCCGGCCCCACTCTTTCTCATCAACATCATCAACATCATTTGGATGAATGCCTACGGCACAAAAAACACCTTCTTCCTTGTCACTTAATTGAACCGCTGCTTCGCTATCCGCCGCGCGTGTGCCAATAACAGTCATGCGTGAAACGCCTGCCGCACGAGCACGCTGAAGAACGTCTTTTGTATCTCCGCCATAACGCATTGGGTCGAGGTGGCAATGGCTGTCAAAATATTCTATAGGTGCCACAGAGAAAGCCTTTTATCATTATGAATAGGAACCAGCAGTAGCAACAAGAAATGATTCGACTACCAGACTACGGAGCAGTTGTCGCTACGTTATTCTTCAGCCTTTTTTCTTGCTGACGAAGCATGTCGAGATGCCCATCGACTGCCGAAATTGCCTCTCGAACAAGCTCAGCAGTCTTATCAGCAGCACTCCCTCTTTGACCAACAATCCCGTCTGCCTGATCGCGCAGACTTTGGAGCGATTTTTCTCGCTTCTCAAGATCAGCGATTAGTGTCGGAAGTAAGAAAGCGAGATCAACATCATGCCAACCTGTGAATGCCAGGGGAAAAAAGCTTTGAGGAAGTTCGAATTGTTCCGCTACAAGAATTGTTTCGGCTCGATCAACAAAATTCTGATGGTCTGAAACCACATCCACTAATGTGAGTTTAAGTGATTCATCACCTCGGTATGTCCAAACATTTGAATCAGAGAGATACATTAAGGGAGACTGGCGAAAAAGTCGTACGAGGCGACTAAGAACCACTTCCTCATTTTGTTTTGAATTCATAGTGCTGGAATCCCTAAAACCATCTGTTTTAATCTGACACCAAACTGAACATTCTTACGAGGCAATAACGCCTGCCAAATGGGCAGCTGCATAAAGGCCGGACCAAAAAACGCCGAAAACCACAACAGGCAGAACGAGGCCAGTAATCATTGCCCCCGAAATTGAAACAAACGGAAACGGGTCCGACACACGGTCTTCCGGAACCGGGTCAAAGGTCATCACCTTAAGTACTCGCAGGTAATAGAAGAGGCTTATCACCGTATTAAATCCACCAATAATCAACAGACTCAACATCAGAGGACTTTCCGCACCTACTGTGATTGCATCAACAAGCGAAGAGAACACGAGGAACTTTGCAACGAATCCAGCTAGAGGCGGAAGGCCAATAAGGCTCACAAGGACCACTGCCATGGCGACCACAATCCCAGGGCTTCCATGTATCAATCCGGCATACGATGAAATCTCTTCGCTTTTCAAGTGATTCCGAAGGAGAGCAACGATGCCAAATGCACCAAGGTTCATAAAAAGATAGGTGGCGAGATAAAACGCAACAGCTGACACTGCATCGCGTGCTCCCTCCACAGAAATTCCCACCATAGCAACCGCAGCAGCAACAGCCATCATGATATAGCCTGCGTGAGCAATGGTTGAATATGCCAGAAGCCGCTTCATGTTTGTCTGCCCGTACGCCGCTAAATTACCAAATGTGCAAGTAACGGCAGCAAAGAGACCAATCACATAAACAACAAAATGCCTCGCATCAACGCTTGCAACAGCGTTCGCGGACATGCCCACAGCAGCATCACCTACCGGGGCGGAAAAGGCGAAAGCCACCCGCACTAACAGTGCTACGGCAGCAGCTTTACTCGCCACAGACAGAAACGCACCGACCTCGGCTGCTGCACCTTCAAAAACATCTGGGCACCAAAAATGAAACGGGACCGCAGAGAGCTTAAACGCCAAACCAACGGAGAGCATAAGCCCTCCCAAACAAAGGACCATCGTACTTCCACTTGTCCCACCAGCTGCCAGTACACGAGAAATCTCAAAGGACACATCTGGCAAAACAAGTGTCCCCAACACTCCAGAAATCAGACTAATTCCGTAGAGCATAACCCCAGCTGTCCCTGCACCATACACGGCGTACTTGAGGGCGGCTTCAGAACTTGCCGGCCTTCCTTTGAGCATGCCGGCGAGCACGTATGACGGGACACTCGCCATTTCAACTGCCATGAAGACCATTAACAGATTATTGGCCGACACCATGAGGCACATTCCGAGAGAACTTCCAAGAACAAGCGAATAGAAGTCAGCTCCATCCTCGCGGTCAGGAATTCCCGATACCTTTGTAAGCACGACATAGAGGACCAAAAAACCCGCCAGCACGAGACGAAGAAATGCGGTAAATGAATCAAATACAAGCAGCCCACCAAATAATTCGTTCCTTACTTCAGTTGCTGAAAGCAGAGAATCACCCATCTGGCTACCAATGCTGAGGAAGTCGACATACGCATACCAGGCCGCGAAACACACACCACCCAAAGCAATTCCACCAGAATCAAGATACCTTAACAGAGGAAGCATTCTGCACAGTAACAGCAAAACAATTGTTGCTACCAAACAAAGTTCGGGTCGGAAAAGGGGCAAAGAGACACGAACAGTGTCAATAAAAAGTTCATTCAGTAGTGTGCCAACATTCAACTCGGGAGTCACCAAAAGTTCCTTTCCTTCAACGCAGTTCCCAGATGTATGGATTAGTCCTGAGCCCAACGCGAGGCAATCTCTCCACTCTTGCTTTCCGCACGAGTGACAACACTATCGCCATCTGACGCGCCGTGTTCATTCTCAGCGACAATCATTTTTCGTGCTCCGTCATGTACATCTCGTGTCCACTCAGCAAGAGTTTCCACCTGCTTGTTTACGGAAGGGGTCACATACTGAAAAAGCGTCTGAGGCGCGACGCCGAAGAGAATCGCCAAGAAAACGAGTGGTGTCGCAATCGATAATTCACGCGGAGTGATCGGCTTCAGCGCGTCTTCATGCGGCCCCCGATACTCGGCCCCAAGATAGACTCTTTGAATTGCCCACAAAATATATGCCGCCGTAAGAATGACTGTAAAAGCCGAAATGACTGCAAGCGGCCTGCTGTAATTCCAACTCGAAAGAGTTACTAAAACTTCTCCGATAAAACCACAGAGTCCGGGCAGGCCCAAGCCAGCAAAGAAAACAACTATTGCCAACCCGCTGTACACGGGCATCTTGCTGAAAATCCCACCAAACTCGTTCAAGTTTCGATGATGAACACGGTCATAAAGCACTCCCACCATAAAGAACATGCCCGCGGAACTGATTCCGTGAGCAAGCATTTGGAACATGGCCCCATTCACGCCCTGAGCCCAGAACTCCCAGCGATACTCCTGGCCTGCTACAGCACTCCAAACGCCAAGCCCAAGCATCACGTAACCCATGTGGCTGACTGAACTATAAGCAACCATGCGTTTGAAGTCCGTTTGGGCGAGAGCGGCAAAGGCTCCATAGACCATCGACACAACGCCTACGCCACAAACCAGCCACGCCAAAGACAAGCCCGCACCAGGACAGATCGGATAACAAATACGCAGGATTCCATACCCACCAAGTTTCAATAAAACTCCAGCCAAGATCATTGAAATTGGAGTTGGAGCCTCGACATGTGCATCAGGCAGCCATGTATGTACTGGAAAGACTGGGACTTTGATAACAAAACCGATAAGAAGTAGCAGAAAAGCCCAGGTCTCAAGACTCATTCCAAGCCAGACGGTTGTCGCTGCAAATGGTGAGTTCGGCAATTGACCAACAGCAGCCAACGCCATCAGATTGAACGTATGGACAGCACTTTCCGCCGAACGTAATGACGCTATCTCCTGGGTCGCTGTTGAAGACTGTACTACATGTGTCGCAACAAGTTGCTCATCAGAGAGCAACCGAACGTCGCTTGTAAAATACAGCATGAGAATTGCTATGAGCATCAGTACGCTACCAAGCAATGTGTAAAGGAAAAACTTGATAGCTGCATACTCACGCCGTGGACCACCCCAAACACCAATGAGAAAATACATCGGTAACAACATGACTTCCCAAAAAACATAGAACAGGAAGAAGTCAAGCGAAACAAAGACACCGAGCATGCCAGTCTCGAGCAGAAGAAACAGAATATGGTACGCCTTCACGTGCTTTTTAATGGACCAACTCGCTGCAGCGGCCAACATGGAAATAAACGTAGTCAAAACGACGAGAGGCAGACTGATTCCATCAATACCTAGCAGATATTCAATACCGAAAGACTCAATCCACGGCAGTTTCACGACCCCCTGCATTTCTGCCTGCCCAACGACAAATTGGCCAGGCCCCACGGCACCAAAAAACTGGGGCACCGCAACCCACAGGGACAACAGAAAGACAACAGCAGTTGTCGCGAGCGTGATCCACCGAATGATTTCTTCACGAGCCCTGGGGATAATCGGCAACGATAAACCTGCTGCCACGAGAGCAGGTAAAAAGACGATCAGTGTAAGCGGCCAAAAGGCGGGGTTCTCAGCGGGTGCCATGTGTTATTCCATGAACGGCGGGGGAAATTCTAACCAGCAAATGAAGTCCGAAACAAAAGTGTTGCGAGGACAAATATTGCAACAGTACCAACAACAATAAACATTACATACTGACGAAGGTTACCTGTCTGGACTCGCTTCAATTCAAGCCCAGCCTTCCAAGTAAAACTGCCAGCTACATTCACAATGCCATCAACAACCACTCGGTCAAACCAAGCGTCTACGCTCGCAATCTGTCGAGCTATCCATGCAAGTGAATTTATAAATCGATCGATCACCTGAGTATCAATAGCACTTATAAACCGTGCCAAACCAAGTGTTGGCAGTACAAAGAGCAGGTTATAAAGCTCATCAACGTACCATCTGTGAACCAGAAAAGTATAAATTGGACGAGCGGCATGAGCGACAGCTACCGGTGACACTAGAGGTTTCAGGTACATAGCCGCAGCAAGAAGAACCCCAGCAAGTGCCGTCAGGAATGCCGTCAGTGTCGCTGTGACGTGAATCGCACCAACATGGCTTTCGTGCTCGGCAGGCACCGTGATGTTTCCAAGGATTCCCGCTGTTGTAATGGCCTCTGCAGTGCCGGCCGGACGTGATTGCTCCAGCAGGCTTTCAACGCCTAGGCCGCCGGGCAATGCCCAGCCTGCGACAACAGCAAAAATAGCAAGAGCAACGAGTGGAGCCGTCATAACTCGAGGCGACTCATGGGCATGTTCAAAAACATGCTGATCGCGAGGTGATCCTGCAAACGTCATAAACCAGAGACGAAACATATAAAACGCCGTTATAAATGCCCCGCCTGCAACAGCTAGGTAAAGAACTGAATGCTGGGGATTCGTCCTAGAAAAAAGGAGTGCTTGGGCGAGTATTGCATCTTTTGAATAGTAACCACTAAAGCCTAATACGAAGGGAACCCCCGCACCGATAATCGCAAGGCATCCAATGAGCATCGTCCATGCGGTATAAGGCATTACTTTCAAAAGACCGCCCATCTTCCGCATGTCATTTGTATGGCAAGCATGAATGACTGATCCCGAGCACAAAAAGAGAAGGCTCTTAAAAAAAGCGTGGGTTATCAGATGAAAAAGACCCGCCACCCATCCCCCTACACCAAGTGCAAGCATCATATAACCAAGTTGACTCACTGTTGAGTAGGCAAGCACACGCTTGATGTCGGTGGCCGTTACGGCGATAGTAGCCGCGATAAAAAGCGTTACACCTCCGGTATACGCTATTACCAACAAAACGTCCGGAGTGAGCACGGGAAAAAAACGTCCGACCAGATACACGCCCGCAGCCACCATGGTGGCTGAATGCACAAGGGCTGATACTGGCGTCGGTCCTTCCATTGCGTCTGGCAACCAGACAAAAAGTGGGACCTGTGCACTCTTGCCCACACAGCCACAAAAAATACCAAGGCCTGCGATAAACAGAAACCATCTACCGTACCCTTGTTCACGCCAGCCCGGTACAGCAGCGGCAACTTCACGACGCAACTCACTTCTACTTGGGTTGGCGGCAGCCATCTTCTCGATCTGATCAGCCGCAGCAAAAGCCACTAAACCATCCGGCACCTGCTGCTCATGATGGTTTTCAGAAGGACGAACCAGCTCAAACAAGCCTGGCTCGACCTGACCTGTGGCTGAACTTACGCTGTCACCAAAGTGCAATGTTCCGAGACCACCCCACAGTGCCATAAGACCAATAAGCATGCCAAAATCACCAACCCGATTCACGACAAATGCTTTATTTGCAGCCGTTGATGCTGAGTGGCGCTCAAAATAGAAGCCAATGAGAAACCAAGAACAGATACCAACCAATTCCCAGAAGATAAAGACCATCGCAAGGTTGCCGGCTATTACTATCCCCAACATTGAAAAACAGAATAGCGAAAGTGCCTGAAAGAAACGATGAAAACGACCCTCTCGATGAAGTGGGTCGCCTGTTGCGAGCTGAACTTCCGAGTCGGTCACATCATGAAGCTCATCGTGCATGTAGCCAGCAGCATAGACATGGATGCACGTTGCAATGAAAGTAACCACAACAAACATCAGGACAGTTAACGAATCGATATACCAGCCGATAGACAATCGAAGCGACCTACTTGCATAAAGCGTGTACCAATCGCCGGAATACGAGATCGA